>Ga0326513_10000127_pt1 | contig 59769 bp, 82 predicted proteins | sample 2_2465_0518_D_FD_203654 | JGI IMG/M metagenome (GOLD analysis project Ga0326513, IMG submission 203654) | Bovine rumen microbial communities from UC Davis, California, United States - 2_2465_0518 | ecosystem: Host-associated > Mammals > Digestive system > Stomach > Rumen | place: USA... | reverse complement strand
GCAAAAAACAACGTCGATACCATCGAAGAAGTCTGAATTAGGGTGCAACCCAAAAGCCCCCTCCCCCGGTGTATCATAGTTCTGCTATGACTCACGAAGGGGGGGGGGCTTTATGAGACCCACAGACTCTAACCGATACGACACCATCGTGGAGGTCCAGAAATTCAACCCGTATCATGACCGGCTAGGGCGGTTCAGCACATCCAGTGGGGCGGCGTCCTTTACCTACAAACCCGGCAAGTCCAAGGCCCATGACCTGGCCATTCAGCGGGCCCAGCGGAAACAGGGCAGCGGGACCGGAGCTAAGAAGCAGACCCAGGGAGACCCGACCGCCAAGTGGCGTCCCGAGTGGATGCCGGAGATCCACCGGCGGAATAAGTCCTCACAGGACCGGCACCCCGTCGGGGTCCATCAGGGCGTGGAGGCGGTGATGGCTCAGACCGGAGCCAGCGATGCCGAGGCGCAGGCCATGTACGACGCCGTGTATAATTTCTCCAAGTGGGACAGTACGGATATCCGCAAGTACGCCTACGACGGCCCTCCACCTTCGAGCCACAAAGCCGACGCGGAGAACATCGAGAAGTTCATCAGCGCTTCCCCTCAGTGGGACGACGGTCCCCTCTACCGGGGCATGGACGTAAAGCCGGACGTGGCAATGAAAATTCTGGCCGAGGCAAAAGCGGGCAAGCCTCTCGGCCAGCGCGGACCCGCATCCTGGAGCAGCGACCGGAGCACAGCGGAGGGCTTCGCGAGCAAGAGCGCCCCGGGCAACATCAGTATCATCTTCTGTACCGGCGGGAAGCAGAACGGGACCTCCATCAAGCACCTGTCCGATTTCCCCCGCGAGGAGGAGGTCCTGATGAGCAACGACGCCCGGTGGCGGGCCACCGCAGACCCGGTGGAGATCAGCCCCGGTGTGTGGGAGATCGTCTGCGAGGCCATCGACGTACCCTGAGAAACGGAGGAACCGACATGAAGAAAGAAAACGACAGACCCATCCCGCTGAAGGAGCGGATGAAGATGGAGTCCGCTGTGGTCTTCTACGACGAGGACGGCAGCGTCAACCTGGATGTGAACCAGGGGAAGATCGTGGACCGGAAGAAGGGCCGGGACATCGACACCATCGAAGAGAAGGAATAAACTCAAAAACGGCACTATTTCAGCATTGAAACCGTGAAAACGGGAATATCATTGCCGGACAGTCCGATTTTTCGACACTAAAAACTCCGGAATTTTGGGTGCAACCCAAGATTCCGGGGTTTTGTTTTATACTTTGGGCAAATCGGCGGACCCCCAAACGACAGAGAAAGGATGTGCAACATGGCAATCAAGATCGACAAAAGCCTTTTTACCCCCGAAGAGCTGGCAGTGTATCAGGCTCTCATCGCCAAAGCCAGCGTGGACCCCGAATGGGCCCGGGAGCGGATGGATGGGGAGGAACCCGAGCTGCCTCCCCGCCCTGCTGAGCCCGAACCCGAAGAGGAAGACGAGGAGAAGGTGGAGACCGAGAAGTGCGCGACCCGCACCCGCAAGGCGGACCCCGCCATCACCGCCGCCCTGGCCCGTCTGGACGCCCTGGAGAAGAGCGCCGAGATGAAGGAGCTGACCGCCGTGGCGAAGAAGTACGCCGCTCTGGGCGACGACGAGGCAGAGCTGGTCCAGACCCTCTACGGCCTCAAGAAGTCCGACAACCCCGCCAACTATGACGCCTACATCAAGGTCCTGGATCGGAGCCTGGATCTGGTGGAGAAGAGCGGCATCTTTGCCGAGATCGGCAAGAGCGGTCGCGGTCAGGGCGGCGGCAGCACTCTGGACAAGGTGGAGGCAGCCGCCACCGAAATCCAGAAGTCTGACCCCAGCCTCTCCCGTGAGCAGGCTCTGGTCAAGGCGTGGGACGCCCACCCCGACCTGCTGGCTGAGTATGAGTCTGAGTACAGACAGTAAGGAGGAGGAATCGAAATGACTTATCTGTCTACTGGCATCAACGAGAGCCCGGTCATCACCGAGGTGGCCAACGCCGCCATCGAAGACGTTCGGGGCCGCGCTGTGAAGTACAGCTCCGGCAAGGTCGTCCTGTGCGGCGCCGCCGATCCTGCTCTGGGCATCGGCATCATGACCAATGACGAGACCATCGCTGCGGGCGGGAAGGTTGACGTACAGATCAAGGACATCGGCCTGGTGTATGCCGGCGCGGCTATCACCAAGGGTGCCAACCTGTCCTCTGACGCCAACGGTGCCCTGATTCCCACCACGAGCACCAATCCCGTCATCGCCGTGGCCCTGGAGGCCGCCAGCGCCGCTGGCCAGTTCATCCGGGCCATCATCAAGTGCTGAGAGAGGAGGAAGAACCAATGTCTTCTATGACCCCTGAGACCCTGCGGTATGAGATCGCAAAGGGCGCGTTCAAGCCCAATATCTACCTGACCAACCTGAGCATGGCGTACTTCCAGGACGCCAGCCGGTATGCGGCCAAGAACATCTTCCCCATCTGCCCCGTGCAGCTTTCCTCCGCCCGCTACTACAAGTTCAGCAAGGAAGACCTGCTGCGGGACAACGTCCGGCGCAAGCCCCAGTTCGGCCAGGTCGATCCTGCCCAGATGGGCCGGCTGGATGATTCCTACGCCTGCCTGGTGGACCAGGTGATCGTGGGTATCGACCAGATCGCCGCCCTGGACTATCAGCGCACCCGCGCCCCCGGCGTGGCTGACCCCAGACGGGCCAAGGCCAAGTTCATCGCGGAGCAGCTGAACCTGCACCAGGACATCGTCTTTGCTGAGACCTTCTTCAAGACCGGCGCCTGGACCAACGAGTGGACCGGCTACACCTCCTATGACAAGGCCAACAAGAAGTTCATCAAGTTTAACGATGACAACTGCGACCCCGTGGTCCTGATCGACGACCTCTGCACCAACGTGGAGCAGAGCACCGGTCGCCGGCCCAACCGCCTGGCCCTGGGCAAGGAGGCGTTCAACGCCCTCAAGGCCCATCCCGGCGTTCTGGAGCGGGTGAAGTTCGGCGGCTCCAGCGCCAACCCCGCCACCGTCAACGAGCGGGTCCTGGCGGAGCTGTTCGGCATCGAGAAGGTCGTGGTCCTGTCCAGCGTGTACAACGCCGCCCCTGTGGGCGCCACCGAGGATATGCGGTTCATCTGCGACCCCAAGTGCGCCCTGCTGGCCTACGCCACCAGCACCCCCGCCATCGACGAGCCCAGCGCCGGCTACATCTTCACCTGGGACATGCTGGGCAACGGCCTGTACATGCCCACCCGGCAGTACGACGGCCCCGAAGCCACTCACAGCGAGTTCATGGAGGGCCTGTTTGCCGCCGACATGAAGAAGACCGCCGACGATCTGGCTATCTTCCTCAAGGACTGCGTGTAAGGAGGGGTGACCCATGGCATACGTCGCCATGAAGCCCTGCCGGTTCGCCGGCACGGCATACAAGATCGGGGACGCGGTGCCTGCCTCCGCCCTGGTTGACGGGGCGGCTGACCGCCTCCTCAAGCAGGAGGTCCTGGCCCTGGCCCCCGAAGCCGAAGCCCCCGCCCTGACCGAGACGGTGACCATCAGCGACGAGGAGGTCGAGCTGACCATCACCCAGGACGGTCTGGATCTGAACGTGGCGGTTCTCCAGGCAACCGTGGAGGCCGCTGCCCCGCTTATCGCGGCGGCCACAGACGTGGACGGGCTCAAGCTCCTGAGCGTCCTGGATTCCCGCAAGGGCGTCACCGACGCCGTGGCTGCAAGACTGGCCGAATTGGAGGAGTGATAAACCGTGACCTGGACCTATGACCCGACCCAAATCACCGCGGGGGGCAAGGACCAGATGCGGTTCGAGCTGGGGGATACCGTGGTAGACATGGAAGGGATCTCCGCCGCCCTGTGCGACGAGGAGTACGACGCCCTCCTGTCTGCTTACGGCAGCAACTGGAAATCCGCCCGGCTCCATTGCCTCAAGGCCATCGTGATGAAGCTGAGCTTCGAGGTGGACACCAGTGTAGGAGGCCTGTCCTACAGCCTGCACCAGCGGTATGAGCGGTGGAAAAAGCTGTATGACGAGGCGAAGAAGGACCTGGTGGGCGCCCTGGCCGTGCCCATGGCAGGTGACCCCACCAGCCTGAGCCCCTACGGAGGCACCCCGTACTTCTACAACGATATGCAGGCCAACCCGCGGCGATTTTAAGGAGGTGGGCGCGTGTCTTTCCGAGGACACCTGAGACCCGGCCAAGGTTTCCGGCCCTTCACGGTGTACACCAAGACCGGGACCATCACCGAGACCGGGCGGCCCCAGACCGGGGGCTACACCGAAGCCGGCAGCTTTTATGGCATCCTCTCCATGGCCTCACCCAAGGAGCAGGAACAGTTCAAGCAGCTGGGGACGCCGATCTCCCACACCATCGTCCAGCGCGGAGTGCAGAACCGGGCAGACGGCAATGATCGTCTGGCCCTGACGGAGGACGGGATCACCCGATACTTCCAGGTTCAAGGCAAGCCCCACGACCCCGGAGAGCTCCATCACTTCCTGGTGTATCGTGTTCTGGAGAGGAGGGACCTGGAATGAGCTTCATCGTGGCCCCTCCTCTTCCGAAGGTAACGCAGGAGATCACCCGGAGTATCCGGCAGCAGATGGCCTCCCGGACCTACCGGGCAGCCTACGAGCTACGGAACGCCGCCCTGGACGTGCTCAAGGGCCAACGGGGCGGGCGACGGTACCGGGTGCCCCACACCAAGAAGTATTACACCGCCTCCGCGCCGGGAGAGCCGCCCGCGGCCCGAACCGGGACCTTTCGCAATTCCTGGCAGCCGTCTATGGAGTATTCCGGGAATCTGTTCATCGGCAAGATCGAGAGCACGGCCCGGACGGACAACGGCAGGTACAGTCTGGGTGAGCTGCTGGAGAACGGCACCAGTAAGATGGCGCCCCGCCCCCACCATGACAAGATCAAGGAAAAGGCGGAGCCGAAAATCGTCCGCATCTACTCCGAGCCGTATTTTTAAGGAGAGACCAGCATGATCGAATCGGCGCTGTATGCACACCTCATCGCCCAGACCGGGCTGACCACCTACCTGACCACTTACAACAGCGTTCCCTCCGTGTTCAACCAGAAAGCACCGGCGGACACGGATGCCAAGTGGGGCGGTGTGCCGCAATACCCCCGTGTGGTCTTCTATGTTGACTTACAGGGGGACCCGGCCCGCATCATGGGCGGAGCCCTGGCGGTGGATATCCAGTGCCCGGAGGACGGAACGGCCCCGGAGGTCCTGGAGCCGGTGGTCCGGGATCTGATTCATGGCTGGTTCTTTTCCGGGAGCGGCGTCACGGCGGCGGCCCAGTGGAAGGACTCCCGCTATTTCACGGAGCCGACGGAGAAGGTGGTGGGATGTACCGTCACCTTCGACCTGCTGGCCTTCCCCGTGCTGACCACAGCGGAGCCCGATGTGATCGCCCGGCTCAACGCCTGGACCGCGGCAATGGACGGCCTGTACGCCATCAACTACGAGGCCCTCCCCACCGCGGCATGGAAGCCGGGGAACGGAGAAAGCGCCCTGTACTGGCGGCTGGTCCAGGAGGAGCCCGCCGGGTGGATACCGGACACGTTCCAGACCATCTGGCGGACGGCCATCGTCCGGGGGCACATCTTCGCGCAGGACAACCAGACCGCCGCAAAGGTGGCGCGGCAGCTCATCACTGGGCTGTACGCGGACAAGCGGCTGTTCAGGACCGGAGAGGCTCCCGTCATGGTCAACCGGCGCAACAGCGCCGACTTGACGGCGGACCCTCTGAGGACCGGGCAGCTCACCGTGGAGGCCACCTACGGCGTCATCGTCCTCCCGGCCAACCCGAACGTCTTCAATCATCTCAATTACAAAGGGGAGATCGCCCATGGCGACTAAAAACGAGCGGGGGGCCGCCGCCCCGGAAACCAAGGCGGAGAGCGTCTATACGGCGCGGGAGCTGGCAGACAACTGTCACCTTTTCGGCGCGACGAAGGACCTGGTGCTGGTGGCGCTCAGAGGCGCCGGGAAGCCAGTGGCCACCTTCGAGGACGCGAAGCAGATCATCGATGAATTCATGCATAAGGAGGTTTGAGTCCTATGGCTGTTTTCTACAACGAAAATGAGGCCAAAACCCGTCCCGGCGTATATCAGAGATACACCAATATCGGCCAGGTTGCCACACCCGGAGCGAAGGACGGCATCTGCGCCATCCCGGTCCGCTCCTTCTGGGGCCCGCTGGGCAAGGTTGTCCGCAACACCGGCATCAAGGAGCTGGAACAGAACTACGGCAGCGCCGAATACGGCGCCAATCACACCATCCCCGCAGCGGTTCAGCTGTTCCGGGGAGGCGCGGCTGTCGTGTACACTTATCGGGTGGGCACCGGGGGCACCGCGGCGTCCAAGGTCCTGGACACGGTCATCACCGTGACCGCCAAGCACCCCGGCGCGGTGATTATGGCGGTGTCCGTCCAGAGCAAGCTGGGCGACAGCTCCACCAAGGTCTTCTCTGTCTACTTCGGCACGGAGAAGGTGGAGGAATGGGAGTTTGCCGCCGACGGCGAGGCGGAGAGCGCCAACCTCATCAACGCCACCGCCAACTCCGCGTATGTGGTGATTACCGCCTCCGCCACCGTGGCGGAGGTCTCCGCTGTGTCCGTGGCCAACGGCGCCCTGACCGGCGGTGTGAATCCCACGGTCACCAACGCCGACTACTCCGCGGCCTATGCCGCCTTTGAGCCCTACTACTACAACACCATCTGCCTGGACGTGGATGACGACGCCGGCCTGACCCTGAGCAAGCTGCTCCAGACCTACCTGGACGAAGCGTACCGCAAGGGCAAGCTGGGTATCGCCGTGGTAGGCGAAAAGACTACCGTGGCCTTTGCCTCCCGCCTGTCCCACGCCCGGGCGTTTAACGACGAGAAGGTGGTGTACCTGGGCGGCGGCTGGAAGTCCGGCACGGAGAACCTGGACGGCGCTCTGGCCATCGCGTACACCAGCGGCGTGATTGCGTCCACCGCGGCCAACCGGGGTATCACCCACACGGTCATCCAGGGCGCCACGGAGCTGCTGGAGTCCCTGACCTACGCCCAGTACGAGGACGCCATCAACGCCGGTATGCTGCTGCCCAGCATGGCGCCCGACGGGCTGATCTGGTACGACAGCGCCATCAACACCCTGGTCACCCCGGATGAGACCACCCAGGACGACGGGTGGAAGAAGATCCGGCGGGTCAAGGTCCGCTTTGAGCTGTTCGACCGGCTGGACCGGGCGCTGGCCCCCAAGGTGGGCAAGGTCAGCGCCGATACCGACGGCGTCGCGGACGTGGTGCAGACCGGTATGCGGGTGCTCAGCGCCATGACCATCGAGGGCAAGATCAGGCCCGGCGCGGTCTTTGTCGAGGACCCGGACCGCCCCTTCAAGGGCGACAGCGCCTGGTTCATCATCCAGGCCGACGATATCGACAGCCTGGAGAAGATCTACCTGCAGTACCAGTTCCGGTACAGCCAGGTCGCGTAAGGAGGCGAGAGCATGAACAACACTCTGAACACCACCGAGCTGATGACCGGCAAGGACGGACGGCTCTTTGTGGAAGCCGGAGGCGTGAACGTCTTCCTGGCGGAGATCAACACCTACAGCGTGGTAATGAACGTGAAAACCGTGGAGAAACAGCCTGTGGGCTCCATTCTGGTCCACCGCATCCCCTCCGGCGTGACCTTCGACCTGACCTTCACCGAGATGGTTATCCGGGACGACCTCATTATGGAGCCTTTGCTGGCGGAGATTCACGACGGCAGGCTGCCCGTGTACAACTTCCAGGGCGTGGCCTACAAGCCCGACGGTCAGGAACAGAGGATCGCGTTCAACAACGCGGTGCCCAACGGCAACTTCGGCATTCAGAGCCTGACTCCCGGTGAGGTCATCGAGCGGGAGCAGAGCTTCGCGCTCAACGCCCTGCCCGATTTCATCAAGGCCATCGCGTCCACTTACCTGACCTGAGCGCCGGGCCGGGCTCCATGCTTAATTGAACCGAACCCCCCGAAACCGGGTGCAACCCGGAAACCGGGGGGTTCGTTGTACAATGGGGGAAATCAAAAAAAAGGAGGGCATACCCATGAGCGAGAGCACAGAAAGCAAGAAGGAAATCATCACCGGCCTGGAACAGTCCAGCCGCCCCAGGGAGGCGGAGTACGATCTGGTCAAATCCCTGCTGGCGGCGGCGGCGTATAAGACCGCGGAGGATAACATCACAGAGGTGGACATCAAGAGACACGGCGTGTATTACTTTACCGTCCATCTGCGTCCCCTGAGCGACCCCGAGGTCAGGCAGGCCCGGAAAAAGGCAACCACCTATATGCCCAACCCCCAGGGAAAGAAGCTCCCGCCCATCGAGAAGGAATTCGACTTTCACACCTTCAACTCCTGGGTGATTTACCTGGCCACCACGGAGGAGGACCAGAAGACTATCTGGGGCCAGCCCGCCGTGATGGAGAAACACGGTCTCCAGATGCCGGTGGAGAGCATCGACATCCTGCTGAGTTCCGGAGAGAAGCAGCGGATGGTAGACACCGTCATGCAGATCAGCGACGCGGACGAAGAGTCCGAGGCCGTCACCCAGGAGGAGTACGCGGGAAACTGATCGGGGAAAGCGACCTGGCGTACTGCCTCCATGTCGCTTTCCAGAACCAAGGACTGGAACCGGGCGTATTGCTCGGACTGCGGACCCGGAACGACCCCATCCCGGAGGGGGAGCGGGCGTTCCTGCTGGCCAGCACGAAAAAAGCCCTGCTTGAGGGCGACACCCCGGTGAAGGTCAACACCATAGCCAGTAAAAAGAAGGGAGGGGACAGCTGATGGGCATGAACAAGGTCGTCATCGACGTGGAGGCCCGGTTCACGGACCACGTCACGGGAAGCACCAAAGCGGCGGAAAGTGCCATCAACGGCATGGGCAAGGCCGCAGACACCGCCCAGAAGAAGCTGGACGGCCTGGGAAAGCGTCCGGTCAGGTCCGTCCTGGACGCGGACGCCAGCCCCTTCCTCCGGCGCGTCCAGGAGGCGGAGTCCAGAGCAAAGAGGTTCGCCAACCGGGTCTACGACGCGGCGGTCCGAATCAAGGACTCCGCCGCCCTCCAGACCCTGGGCAAGATCAAGGGCGGGCTGGAGATGATCGCCAAGGGGGCGTGGACCGCCACGGTCAAGATCAAGGACCTGGCCACCGCGCCCCTGCGGAGCATCCGGGACCGTCTGTTCAGCGTGAAAAGCCTGGTGACCGCCATCATAGGCGGAGCGCTGGCAAAGAAATTCGTCATGAGCCCGGTCCAGCAGTACGCGGACTACGAGGACCTGGTGACACAGTTCGGCGTGCTCCTGGGCAGCCAGGAGGCGGCGGAGAAACGCATGGCGGACCTGGTAAAGTTCGCCGGACAGACCCCCTTCACACGGGACGAAATCTTCCAGGCAAGCCGGGTCCTCCAGACCTACACCGGCGGGGCGCTGGCCACCCCGGAGGCTACCGGCGGGCTGAAAATGATCGGTGACGTGGCGGCGGCCACCGGGCAGGACTACACCCGGGTGGCCAACTATTTCGGGCGGCTGTACAACGAGGTGGCCCGCGGCGGCAAGTCCCTGGGCGAGCCGCTGATGATGCTGCGGGAAATCGGCGCGATCTCCGCAGAGAACGAGGAAGCTATCACCAAGATTGCCCAGGGCAGTGGGACCATTGAACAGAAGTGGGAGCATATCGCCCAGCAGTTCAGCTCCACCGACGGCATGATGGAGGCCATGTCCAATCAGATGAACAACCTGCTGCTGGGCGTGAAGAGCTTCGTCCGAAACAATCTGTGGATGCGGCTGGGCAAGGGCATCAGCGAGAGCCTGAAGCCCTTCCTGGCGGATTTCCGCGTCTGGCGGAACGAAAACAGCGATCTCATCGGCGGCTGGGCCGATAGAATACAGGAGTTCGCCAAGGTGGCCTCCGGCAAGGCCCTGGACGCCGTGCGGAACCTGGCCAAGCGAGCGGATGAGCTGTTCCGCTCGGATGCCTTCCAGAGCGCCACCATCGGCGGCAAGATCAAGCTGGCCTGGGACACCCTGGTGGCCGACCCCATCTCTGAATGGTGGGCCAACGGCGGGCAGGCAAAGACCGTAGCCGCGGCGAATACAATCGGCGGCACGATCGGCAGCCTGCTCAACGGGGCCATCCTGGGTGTGCTGGGCTTCGCCAGTCTGGCCACGGAGGTGGGCGCGGATGGAGGCAGTGTAGCAAACGCTTTTGTCCAGGGCTTCCTGGCGGGCTTTGATGGAGAGGCAATCAGGGCGGCCATCAAGGATGCCGTGAGCGGCGTATGGGACACGTTCAAGGGTGCCAGCCTCGGCGGAAAGCTCATCACAGCAGGTATCGTGACCGCCGTCGGCAGTAAGCTGTTTGGGCCACTATTCCGAGGAGCTGGAAGCCTCCTCAGAGGCGGCAAAGGGCTGCTGGGTAAGATCTTCGGCGGAAAAACCGGAGCTGGAGCTGGAACCGGAGGGCTGGCCCAGCAGGTAGGCAGTATGTACGTCAACGCCGGGGTCGTGTATGTCAACGGCGCTGTCGTCGGCGGGGGCGGCGGCAACCCCATCCCCGCCGGAGGACGGCTCCCCCGTGGACTGCCTGCGGGGAGCGCCGGCACTCCGCTCGCCCTCCCCGGGAGCGCGGGAAGAACAGGCGGCTCCCTGTTGGGCAAGCTGCCTATGCTGGCCAAGGTGGCGAGTGTGATCTCCGTTATATCCGCAGGAATAAAGGGCGGCCAGTGGATGTGGCGCGGGCATAAATCCCGGCAGGCCGGGAACGAGAACCTGGCCAACACCCAGCAGGCCGCGGGCATGACCACCTGGGGCGGCATAGGGGCAGGCGCGGCGATTGGGTCCATCTTCCCCGGCGTCGGCACCCTTATCGGGGCCGGTATCGGCGGGCTGGTGGGCTGGTTCACCGGGAGCAAGATCGAAAAGAGCGCGGAGAGCGTGGAAAATTCCACCCGCAAGACCCACCGATACATCAAGGGCATCAACCAAGAATACAGGACCATGGGCCGCAATTTTGAGCAGTCTGTGGAATTCCTCGGGACACCGAAATACGGAAAGGCGGATTTCCGGAGCATCCTGGACAGCGTGAAGAACTTTCTGTCCGACGGCCTGGGAGACCCGAGCAAGGGCCGGGCCTTCGAGATGGACGTCCCGGTGGACGTGAAACCAGAGCCCCGCACCACGGTGACGGAAGACCTGGCCGACCGAATCAAACAGGCTTTTGCAGCGCTGAACCCCACCGAGAGCGAGACCATCACCCCGGAGGTGTGGATCTCCCCCTCCTACATGCTGACCAACGGGAGCGGCGACCCCGCCGGCATCGTACAGGAGAGCGTACCCGACAGCGTGAGCGCCAGCACCTCCGTGGGCATCAACACAGCGTACCGTGTGGCAAATAAGCTGACGGACTCCATGCTGGCCCGTCTGGCCGGGGTGAAGAGCTCTTATTCTGCCTCGGCCACCCTGAACATCAGCCTGACCGCCCGGGTGACGTCCAACGCGGGCGCCGCCGTACAGGCTGCGGCGAACGCGGCCGGCGCAACGTTCGGGGCCGCCCGTGCGGTGGTCGGCGGACGTAAATACCGCGGCGGCATCGTGGGCGGCTCATCCGCTCTGGAGGGCTTCTCCGACGGCGGTATCGTCCGAGGCGGGCCCCGGCTGATTCGCGTGGCGGAAGAGGGCAGCCCGGAGATGGTGATCCCCCTGTCCAGCCAGCGGCGGGACCGGGGCCTCAAGCTGTGGGAAAAGGCCGGAGAGATGCTGCGGGTGCCCGGCTTTGCCCGAGGCGGCAGGACCGACGACGGCGGAGAGAACCCCCTGCGGGTCTACAGGGGCGGAGAGGCCCCTGGAAGCGCCGGAGAGACCCACATCGAAGTGGGCGGGGTCACGGTCCACCTGACGGTTCAGACGGGCGCAGAGCGCAGCGTAGCGGACGAGGTGAGGGCCCAGCAGGGCGAAATCACCGAGGCCGTGGTCAGCGCGATCAACGCCGCTCTGGCCGGTGTCTTCGAGAACACACCCAGGAAGGGAGGCGCTGCCTGATGATGGTGGATATCCTCCTCAAGGAGAAGAACGGCGACCGGGGGTTTTACGTCCCCTGGCTGCCGGAAGAGATCGAATTCGTCAGCGGGGGCGTGGTGGCGGCGTCCTACGACATTCTGAATCGCGGGCCGGTAGAGGTCCAGACTGGGACGGGGCTGCGGGAGTACGGCTGGAAGGGCATTTTCCCCGGCGTCAACCGGACTGACAGCGGCCAGCTCCGGAGCAGCTACCGGCCGCCCTACTTCTATCACAACATGCTGGAGGACTGGCGGGCCAAGGGCACCGTCCTGACCCTGATGGTCTACTGCTACCCCATCAACCTGGACGTGGTTCTGACGGAGTATTCCGCCACGGCCTCCGGGGGCTTTGGGGACTGGGAATACGACGTCAGGTTCAAGGAAAAGCGGGAGCTCATCCTCTGGCCCATCCTGCCCCAGGAGGAAGTGAAGACCTCTGCCCCGGACCAGAACGCGGAGGAACAGAGGGCGGCGGCGACCGGGGAGACCTACACCATCCGCTACGGGGACAGCCCCTGGAGAATCGCCGCCCAGCAGCTGGGGGACGGACTGCGCTGGAAGGAGATCATCGAGCTCAACCAGGAAATCCTGGAGACCACCGCCCAGAAATACGGCCGCCACTGCACCGTGAACGACCCGCATATCTATGCCGGGACAGTGATCACACTGCCCGCCAAGTAAAGGAGGCGGGACCATGACGCCAAGCAAGGAAAACCCGGATTACTCGGTGGTCCTCACCACCCTGGACGGGGCGCAGTACGAGATCACCCCCATCCTGGTGTCCCTGGACTACGCCCACCAGAAGGAGCAGCTGGCGGCCTGCGTCACCCTGACCCTCATGAACATCAACTACGGAGGCCGGTGGGTCAACACCATGGTGGAACCCCGACAAAGGGTGTTCGTGTACGCCAACGACGGGGAGCGGCACGAGGAGGTCTTCCGGGGCTTTGTTTGGAGCACGAGCTACCTGTCCGCGACATCGGACCGGGAGCTGACGGTCAAGTGCTACGACAACCTGATCTACTGGCAGGAATCGGAGGACACCGCCTTTTTTCCCGCCGGTTGGAGTACCGAAAGTGTGATTTCCAGCCTGTGCGACAAATGGGGCGTCCCTCTCAGCTTCCGCTACCGAAGCATCACCCATGAAAAGCTGGCCCTGAACGGAGCGCTGGCCGACTTCGTCACGGACGATTTGCTGGACAAGGTCAAAAAGCAGACCGGGGAAAAATACGCCCTGCTCATGGAGGGAGACACAGCGGTGGTACGCACCGCGGGCGACAATGCCCTCTATTACAAGATCATCCAGGCCAGCAACGCCATCCACACCAGGTCCGGCCAGACCATGGATGACATGATCACCCGGGTGCTGGTGCTGGGCGCGGACAAGAACGGTCAGGCCCCGGTGGAGGCGACGGTCTCCGGGGATACAGACAAGTACGGCACCCTGCAAAAGCTCCAGCACCGGGACGGCGACACCACCCTGGCCGCGGCCAAGGAGGAAGCCCAGTCCACCATCGACGACCACGGCAGCCCGAGGTGGGAGTATGAGCTGCAATGCTCGGACATCCCATGGCTGCGAAAGGGCGACCGGGTGTATGTCTCCGTGGGCGGCATCTATCAAAAAAACCTGATCGTCTGGAGCATCGACAGGCACATCGGCAACGAGAGCAGGAGCATGACCCTGACCATGGAGGACCCGTGACATGAACGCTCTGGACCGGCTGGGGGCCACCCTGGCGAAGGAAATGAAAAAGACCGTCCAGGCCAACCGGGGTCTGGGCTTTGACCGGGGCCGCATGAAGGAGGTCCTCCGGGACGGAGACCGGGTCCTGGACCTGCTGTCCGATCTTCTGCGGCAGCCAATCCCCTACGGCTCCTATTCCGTCCTCAACGGGGTCACGCTCCACGACGGGGACAGAGTAATGCTGGCGTGGATCGGAAGCGACCCGGTGATCCTGGGCCGCCTGGTAAGCACATAAGGAGGCGTGAGCATGACGGACAACCTGTATCCGGCAGGGTACGAAACCGAGGTCGCCGTCCTGGACAAGCTGGCCAGCCGGGGCAAGGTGGGCTTCCGCGGCGGAATCCGCTTCGACTATGCGGCGGGAGACTTCCCCCGGGACGGGCGGAACCGCCTGCTGGACAGCACCGGCCTGGAGAGCTGGGAGGCGTGGGTCCGCAACTGCATGATGACGGAGCGATACAAGCATCTGGCCTACAGCTCCGACTTCGGCATCGAGCTGGACCCGGTCTTTCAGGCGGCCAGCCGGGAAGAGGCGGAGAACGTCCTCACCCGGCAGATCACGGAGGCCATCCTGGCGGACCCCTACGGACGGACCAGGTATGTGGAGGACATCGTGTACACCTGGGCCGGCGCCGACGGGGTAACCGCCACAGTCACCCTCCATGGGCTGGACGACGTGACCCTGGACGTGACGGCGTACATCACAAGAGGAGGGAGCTAAATGACTGAATTTGTCAGCCCGGATTTCCTGGGCGGACACAGCGTGGATGAAGTCTACGCCGCGATGCGGGAGGCACTGCCCTCCGATATCGACAGCAGCGAGGGGTCCCACGTCTGGAATTTCCTGCGGCCAACCGCCCTGGTGGCGGCGGAGCTTTACGAAGCCGCCCTGCCGCAGGTCATCATGACCATCTTCCCGGAATGGTCCGCCGGGCCTTTCCTGGACGCTCACGCCAAAGCGCGGGGGATGAGCCGCTACCCGGCGACGGCGGCACACGGCACGGTCACGGTGACCGGCGCGCCCGGGCTGGCTATTCCGGCGGGTGCGCGGTTTTCCACTGCGGGGACGGACGCGGGACCGGCCATCGAGTACGCCACGACCGAAGACGCCGTGCTGTCCGATGAGGGCACGGCCAACCTCCCCGTCGTCTGCGCGGAGGTCGGGTCCAAGGGGAACACCGGTGCGGGTACTATCATCCTGGTGGCCGACGGGCGCACCAGCGTGACCAGCGTGACCAACACGAGCCCCACCACCGGCGGCACGGACACCGAGACCGACGAGAGCCTGCGGGCGCGAATCCTGGCCTACGACCGGGACCGGGGGACCTCCTACGTGGGCACCTACGCCGATTATGTGCGCTGGGCACAGGAGGCGGACGATGACGTGGGCGCCGTTACGGTAACGCCCGGATCGCCCAACCTGGTCAAGCTCTACATCACTACAAAGGACGGGACGCCGGCGGACAATGCGCTCCTGGCGACCGTTTACGACTACATCGCCTCACCCGGGGACCCGTACAAGCGACTACTGCCCATCAACGCCTCCCTCTGGGTGGGCGCACCGGAGGGCTTCGACGTGGAGGTCTCCGCCAGCGTACTGGTGGCGGAGGGAGCGACCCTGGAGGGCATTAAAACCGCGTTCCTGGCCAGCCTGCAACTCTACCTGGCCCAGGCCATGGCCGCCGGCGCCATACGGCAGACACAGGTGGGCGCGATCCTGTCCGGCACAGAGGGCGTGGCGGACTACGAGGACCTGACCATCAACAAGGCGGGGTCAGCGGCTGCCGCGGTCATCGAGGTCTCCGAAACCGATCTGCCGACGATCAGCTCGGAGGACGTCACACTGGATGAACTGATCGAGATGTAGAGGTGCCGCCATGCGATACGAAACCGAACTCATGCGGCTCATCCTCACGGATGAAACCGCCCGGGCCATGATCGACTGGGTCTCCCGGCTCTACGGGGAGAGCTATGTGGGCCTGTGGCTTTATCAGGTAATGGGTCTCGCGCTGACGGGACCGAGCAAAGCGGCGGAACGCCTGCGGACGGAAACCACCCCGGTCACCGCCACGGCGGACGGGCTGCTGCCGATGTGGGAGGAGCACTACGGACTGCCCACGGATGAGAGCCTGTCGGAGGACTCCCGGAGGGCCAAGCTCATCCTCCAGGCGCAAATCTGGGGGCAGTGCAACCCGGCCAAACTGGCCCGGGCGGTCTCTAATCTGCTGGGCGGGGCGGAGGTCACCGTGGAGGAACGGACGGACGGGCACAGCGCCGCACCCTACAAGTTCCTGGTCAAGGTCTCGGGGGACGTCCCCAACACCGACGGTGCGGGGGCGCTGATCCGGCGCATGACACCCGCCCACCTGACACCCGTCCTGCGGATGGACCTCAGAGAGCCGACAGCGACGTACTACATCGGTCCGGGCATCCACAACACGGGCAGACGGACCCACAGCGTCCCTGGCATAGACCCGGCGGATTACACCATCCTCCTGGACGAGAACAGCGTGAGGATGCTGGACGAAGACAACGTGCTGCTATTTGACTGACAGAGGAGGGACCAGCCATGACCATTGAACCTATGCTCACCAGCGCGGGCATCAGTCTGCTGCTGCGGGCCGTCGCCGGGGAGCAGATCACCTTTACCCGCTTTGCCTGCGGCAAGGGAGGGGCGCCTGACGACCCGGCGGCGCTGACTGACCTGGTGGACCGGGTGATGTACTTCGGCATAGACGACGCGGACGACACCGAGAGCGGATTCATCAAGATCACAGGGTCCTTTGACTCCTCGGACGTGGCGGCAGATTTCCGCTGGAGGGAGACCGGCCTGTATTGCAAAGCGGAGGGCGATGACGACGACATCCTCTACGCCTACTGCAACTATGGGGACGGGTCCGAGATCACAGCCAACGACTCCGTGCTGACGGAGCAGCAGGTGACCCTGATCGTCGCCATCGGGATGGCCGAGCATGTGACGGTGGAGGAGTCCGCCGTCTACGCCACGCAGGCGGACTTTGAAGCCCACACCCAGGCCCGCAACCCCCACGGGACCACCAAGGAGGACGTGGGACTGGGAAACGTGCCCAACGTGGCCACCAACGACCAGACGCCCACCTACACCGCCCCGGGGACCCTAACCGAGCTGGCCAGCGGCGAGAAGCTGGGCGCCGCACTGGGCAAGATCAAGGCCGCGGTCTCCGCGCTGATCTCCCATCTGAGCAGCCGGAACAACCCCCACGGGGTGACACTGGCCCAGGTGGGCGGCGCGCCGGCAAGCCACACCCACACCGCCTCCGATGTTACCGGCGGGACCATGGCGGTCACCCGGGGCGGGACGGGGCAGACGTCCCTGGGCCCCGTCACCAACAGCTACGCTTATCGGGGCATCCAGATTCAGAACAGCATCCCCACCGTGGTGACCCCGGGCTGCATCGTGCTTGTGACAGATTGAGGGCGGGCCATGGGGATCTACGTCAACGACAACGGGACGCCGTCAGAGGCCGGAATCGCCCCCGTCAACGGGAGGAACGTGCTGCTGGCCTATGCGGGGGACGCCTATGGAGCGCCGGTCAAGGTGTACGATTTCAGCCGGTTCATCGAGTACGCGGAAGTGCGAATCACCGAGCTCTCCTACGACGGCAGCGCCGTGGACACCGAGACCTTCAACGCCCACGGGGCGCTCACCATCAACGAAACAAGCCAGTACATCCAGATCAGCACATCAGAGCGGGGCCACAGCCTGGGGCTGACGGCGGACCTGTTCCTCCATCTCAAGCCGTCCGCGCAGACAACAGCAGCGGAGTGGATCGTATCCGGCCGGTACGGAGGGGCGCTCCCCTTCCTGCTGTCGGTCACCGGACGTGTGTCCAGCAGCGGGAGCGCGTATCAATCCTACGCCAATTACAGCTTCAGCGAGCCCGTCGTAGACGGAAGCTACAGCGGCAGCAAGACCGCCACCAGGGTATTCTCCCATGACGCCCCGGGCCAGCTGGGCTACGCCTGCTGGCTGCTCACAGAAAAGACCTCCGGCTCGGGCACAGCGTCGAACCGAATGACGTTTAACGCTCTGCAAATCAGCGGAGAGGATATCCCGATCCGCATCACCAACAGCGTGACCTGAGAAAGGAGGGGGACAATGGCCATCCCATACCGAGAGACCGATATCCGGGACCGGCCGGGCGTGTATCAGCGGACCGTCAACCTGGATGACAAGACCGAGGCCGACAACGGAGGAACGCCCGGACCCGGGCCGGACCCTCCCGCCATCGTCTGTCTAGCGGATGAGTGGCGCTACACCCTGCTGGACGAAAAGGAGAGGACTCTGCTGGATGCCAACGAGGAGGTGTAAGCATGGCATATAAAATCATTTCCACTGGCCGGAGCGGCCCGGACGGAACCGTGATGCAGTTTATCTGCGACTTTGTCTCGGACGTGGCCAGCCTGCCCACCGGGGAGAACGGCGTGACCTATACCAAGCTGGACATGGTCCCCGCTCCCGGCTCCACTGCCATCGTGGATGAGAGCAAGGAGCTCTACGACCTGCCGCCCAGCAGGACGTGGTCCCCCCTGCTGGTGTTCCCGCAATGACGGGGGCCGAGCTGCTGCACCGGGTCCTGGCCCTGGACCCGGAGGCTCTGATTCTTCTGGCCGCAGCCGCAGCGGGCCCGGTGGAGCCCGCAGAGTACGGACTGCTGGACGAGCTGGGCCACAACCTGCGGGACGAGATCGCAAAGCTGCTGCGTGACGGAGAGGAGGTGTAACCTATGCCGGACACGACCACCATCAAAATCACCGAGAAGGCGGTGGCGACCGAGAACAAGAGCGACCAGTATGTACTGATCACCCAGACCGAGAACGGCGTCCACAGCCTGCGGCGCGTAGCCAGGAGCACGTTTTTCCAGGGCGTCGTGCAGGTAGACGACGACGGTAAATTTTATGTAGAGGAGGCATAACACCATGTCCAAGACCCCTATCATCAATGCCCAGCTGGACGCGCAGAACGAGATCCTCTCCCGTATCGCGGACAAGCTGGGGGCCTATGAGAGCCCTGCCACCTGGGCCGCTATCCAGGCCAAGGTCCGGGCCGGGACCATCGGGCAGTACGTCCGGCCCGGCGACCAGATGGCGGTGGAGGCCGCCGAGACCCTGTCCGTGAGCGTGTCCGGTACCGGCGTGACCGCGGCCACCGTGAACAAGGACACATTCCTGGCTATCGCCGGGACCCACCACAGGGACTACGAGTTCACCTATGACGGCGCCATGTGGCACTACCTGGGCGAGACCGTGACCCTGAGCGATTACGGCATCACCCCCACCGGCACCCCGGCGGAAGGCGACGTGATCGACGTCCACCGGACCGCCACCACCTACAACTACGACGTGGAGGGCATCGACGAGGAGTGCCCGGCCAAGCCTGGTCTGACCCACGCCCTGAGCCTCATCATGCACCCGGTCCTGTCGCAGCTCAACTTCGACCCGCCCTCGTTCCTGTATGCGGTGACGGCTGCCAAGTGGCCCAGCGGTATGCCCGCTGGGACCTACACCATCACCCTGAATCACGGCGCGTACAACGGCGGGACCGCTCAGGACGGCACCTACGCCTTCACCACCACCCAGACTATCCCCGTGGGCGGCGGCATCAGGCACAGCGCTATCGGCGCCTATCAGAGCGGCTCCTACACTAAGACTCAGATCACCAACGGCACGTTCACTACTTATGATTCGGACAAGACCACCACCATCGAGACCGGTCTGGCCACCACGGAGAGCGACACCGGCACCAGCCTGGGCACCACCACCGCCTGCGACCCGCAGTACAAGTCCGACGCGGACTACCTCAACTTCACCCAGCGGAACGCCTACGGCTCCAACCGCTGGAGCACCTCCTGGCTGCGCCAGTGGCTCAACAGTGACGAGGCGTCCTTCACCTGGACCCCCGCCACCATCTGGAGCAGACCGGGCAGCGGCGTGACGGAGGGCTTCCTTCATACACTGGACCCGGAGCTTCGGGCCGTGCTGGGCAAAATCCGCAAGCGGTACGCTCTGAGCATCGCGGACGGGTACGGCTACGAGGACGTGGAGGATTTTGTCACGCTCGATACGATGCTGGACGTAGGCTTCGGCGCCAACAACAGCATCAGCGAGGGCCCCGTGAGAGGCGGAGAGGTCACACGCACCACGGCCATGAGCCTGTGGCAGGGGGCGACCAACGCCGACCGGATCAAGTACCAGGGGACCACGGCCCGCCTTTGGTGGCTTGGCTCCGCTTACCCGTCCTACGCGTACAGCGAGCGTGTCGTGAGCACGTCTGGGGCTCTCGTCGACAACGGTGCGTACGGTTCCAACGGCGTGGTTCCGCGCCTGCAAATCATATAAGCACTCGACAACTCGACCACTCAGGAGGAAACCACCATGGCGAGAAGAGATCAGCGCGTCGTAGAAGGAACCCCGAAGACCCTGTGCGTCAGGGCCATGGACCAACTGGTCGAATGGCTACTGCGGAAGTTCTGCCGAGAGGATGTGTTCCCCAAGCGAAGCCGCTGGGTCATTACGGGCAAGCTGGCCGACCTTCTGAACGAGGCGGCAGACGCCCTGTTCGAGGCTTACGACTACACGGTCGTAACCCAAGAGGAGCGGGACCACCTGCACTTCCTGCAATGCACCGCACGGGCAAAGCTGTTGACCCTGGACATTCGGATGAATCAGGCCCAGCGGGTGCTGGATCTGAACCCGGAGCACTTCGGCCATTACGCACGACTCCATAACGACGTGGTGGATTTTCTCGATGCCTGGATGGCGTCAGTACAACAGCAGTTTGGGCCCCCTACGGGGCTTAAACATAAGGGCAGCGACCGTAAATGACCCGCCGGGGCCCGGTCTTAGGAGAATCAACCTATGGGAGAAGCGTTTGACAAGGCAACATCCATGCAGGGCGAGTGTCGGAGCATCCGGAAATGCAAAAACGGCGTGAGCCGCAAAGCCGGACCGATGCACTGGTACCTGCACAGTCTGACCAAGGCAGAGCGACAGCAGCGGATGGTACGAGAGGGGCACTACCATCTCCAGCCGGGTTCGACGGTACAGATCTACCGACCGAAACGGCGGGAGGCCACGGCTCCCCATTTCCAGGACCGTGTGTGGCAGCGGAGTATGTGCGACGCAGGGGTCTACGCCGATTTGACCCGCGGGCTATGCTACGACAACGCCGCCTGCCAAAGAGGCAAGGGGACGGACCAGGCTATCCGGAGGACCATCCACTTCCTACAGCGCATCTACCGGACCACGGGGAGCGCCGAGGGGTGGGGCGTCCATCTGGATGTGCGGAAATACTTCCCCTCGACCCCGCACCAGGCCCTCAAGGACAGGGACCGGCTGGTCATTACGGAGCCGCTGTTCCTGCCGTACCTGGACGAGATCATCGACAGCCAGGCGGACCCGCGGGAGCCGGAGGAGGTCGCGGCTGACCCTTTCGGTGCCAGAGGGACCGGGCTGGGCAGCCAGATCAACCAATTGCACCAGGTGTCCCTCTTAAGCCCCGTGGACCATGAGCTGAAGACCTTCTGCCAGTACAGCCAGCGGTACATGGATGACTTCCAGGTCCTGGACCCGAACAAGGCCGTGTGTCTGCGGGCGGAGGAGACCGTCCGGCGGATGCTGGCGGAGCGAGGACTCACCGCCGTGAACAAGGCGGGTGTGTTCCGGCTGTCCAAGGGTTTCTGGTTCCTGCGGCACTTCTTCCTGCTGACCGACACGGGCAAGGTCATCCTGCGTCTGCACCCGGACACCCTGCGCCATGAGAGGGCGGCGCTCCTGGGGCTCAAAAGGGCCCTGGACCGAGGCGAGACCGACATGGACGCCGTGCGCCGGCACTACCAGAGCTTCATCGCCCAGGCGGAGTATTCCAGCGGGGACGGCGCAATCCGGGACATGGACCGGTTCTACACACAGACCTTCCGCGAGAAGCCCACCTATAAACGAAAACGGAGGTATTTCTATGGGCATCATCAAAGATCTCAGAACGCAGCTCCGGGAGGAGCGGCAGAAGAACGAACAGCTCCAGGCTTTGGCAGCCAAACAGAAGGAGGCACTCTCCTTCCTGGGCGTCCTGGCAGCTGACATCGACATCGACGCACTGATGGGAGAGGAGGAACCCGACAATGGCGAAGAGTAATCATTCCCCCTGGTACGAAAAGGCCAAGGCCAAGTATGAAGCCGGCGCCTGGACCATCGCAATGCTCCGGGCCCTGGTGGCCGCCGGGAAGATCACCTCGGAGGAATTCACGGAGATCACCGGGGAGGTCTACGAGGTGTAACGCCCTCGAAGAAAGGAGGGAGCACCATGGGCGAATACAGCTGGGCTGTAGGCCCTATTTGTACCCTGCTGGGGGTGCTGGTAGCCTATGCCGCGCTGCGCCGAAACGCTCAGCAGGAGACCGAGAACGAGGGCAGGGAGACAGGAGCAGTGCTGACCGAGCTGGGATACATCCGCAGCGGTATCGACGACCTGAAAGCCGAAAACCGGGAGCAGCGGAAGACCAACACTGAGGTCATCACCCGACTGACGGCGGTAGAATCCAGCGCCAAACAAGCCCATAAACGCATCGACAGGCTGGAGGGCCGGGAGGAAAGGGAGTGACTGCATGAGCAACGTGGAGGTCATCAACCATCACCCGGAAACCCTGTCCGCGGAGTACATTCGGCAGGAGATCGAGGACGTGGAGGCCAAAACCGGGCGGAAGGTCCGCAAGGTGGAGGTCTCCGACCGGGGCGACGGAACCGCTCTCCAGCGGTTCTGGTTCACGAAGGTGTCCTTTGACCGCATCCGCCGGATCACCGGCTACCTCGTGGGCGATCTGAACCGCTTCAACGACGCGAAGCGGGCAGAGGTCGAGGACCGGGTGAAGCACAACGTGTGAAAGGAGGAGAAATCGATGAACAAAACGTGGTGGAAGGCTGCGGGCATCCGCGCCATCAAGACGGTCTGCCAGACGGCGGTGGCTCTGATCCCCGCAGGGGTGATGATTACCGAGGTCAGCTGGACCGTGGTGGCTGGGACCGCCGTGCTGGCGGGCGTGTGTTCCCTGCTGACCAGCATCGCCGGTCTGCCGGAGGTACCGCCGGACGACGATGATGACGCCGGGCTCCCGGTCAGTTGAGGGAGGGGGCCGGCCATGAACAAGCAACCGGTATCCTATCTCCAGACCGACCCCCGGTGGGGGAATCTGAGCTATTCCGCGGCGGGGGAGCGGACCACCATCGGGGCCTCGGGGTGCGGCCCCACGGCAATGGCTATGGTCCTGGCCACCTGGGCCGACCCCGCTGTCACGCCGCTTACAGAGTGCCGGTGGGCCCTGGCCCACGGGTACAAGGCGCCGCACCAGGGGACATATTACGGATACTTTGTTCCGGCGGCAAAGCGGTACGGACTGAAGTGTGAGCGACTGAACACCGCCAAAATCTACGGCAACAGCCAGAGTCCCTACCATGCCACCGCAAAAGCGGCCATTTTCCGGGGTGATTTAGTGATTGCCTGCATGGGCAAGGGCAACTGGACCCGGAGCGGACACTACGTCCTGGTGTGGAAGATCGACGGCAACACCATCTACATCAACGACCCGGCCAGTTCCAAGCCGGCCCGGACGCGGGGAGACTACGCTCTGTTCCGGCAGCAGGTAAAGTATTACTGGGTGATTTGCTGCCCGAAGGGAAAGGAGGAAGCACCCGATATGACCGAAGCTGAGACCAGGAAGATCGTACAGGAGGAGCTGTCGAAGCAGGCCGCCACCATCACGGACCAGGTGGTCGCCGCCCTCTCCGAGCCGACCTACGGCAGCGTGGAGGAGGCGCCTGGCTGGGCCCAGACCACCATCCAGAAGCTGGTGGACAAGGGAGCCTTGCAGGGCGACGGGACCGGGCTGGACTTGACCTACAGCCTGATCCGGGCCCTGGTGGTCCTGGACCGGATGGGAGCCTTTGACTGACACCATGAAGCCCCCGGACGTCGCTTGTCGAGCGACATCCGGGGGCTTTTCGAGTGGGAAGTAAGTGGGGAATAGGAAAATTTTTTCTGACACGAAATTTTTTTAACGGCCAAAATAGCGGAAATGTTTTTGTGCGGATTAGACAAGAAAATGACCAGAATCCCGAAAGATTCTGGTCATTTGGTCCGAGTGCTGAGATTCGAACTCAGGGCCTCTTGAACCCCATTCAACGGAAAACCTTTGAAAATCAAGGCTTTTTTAGCATTTGTGGGAAATAAGTGGGAAATAGAGAAATTTTTCAAATCGCGTTTGTGACGCGCCTGAGGTCATCATACTCCACTGACTGATAATGCCGGAGCATGGCTTCCGAGGTGTGTCCGATGAGGGCCAGCTTGTCCTTGTCCGCACCCCCGACCCGCTTCATCATGGTGGCGAAGGAGTGGCGGCAGGAATGAGGCGTGTAGCGGTGCTTCATGGTGCCGTTGATCTCCTCCACGGGATTCTCCAGGCCGACCGCGTCCAAAACCGAATAGAACCGGTCCGTATAGCGCGGCAGGGAGAAGGGCCCACCATCGGGGTCGCAGAAGACCGGCCCGGAGGTGCGGTCCCCGATGATCCGCTCCACCAAAGGAGCGATCTTCGGGGAGACCGTCACGACGCGATCCATACCGGCCTCCGTCTTCGCGCCGCCCCTGAAAGCCTTTTCTGTGCGGTTGTAGCCCTCCAAGGTGAGGGAAAGGAACTCAGAGGGGCGAAAGCCCAAGTAGCACTGACAGGCCACATAATCAGCGTAGGGCACCGTCCCGGCCTGACCCGCCGCAAGAATCGCGTCCACATACTTCTGGGGGATAGCCTCCCGCTCCACAGCATCGTCCGCGTTCACCCGAAGAAAGGGTCCCAGGTTGAGGTTGTCAGGAATGGCCTTCCGGGGGATGCCGTACTTATAGACCAGCCCCACGACGGCCTTCATGTTCTGCCGGGTGCGCTTCCCCTTGGGGCACTCGTCCAAACAGGCTTGCAGATCGTCCACGGTCAGGTCCTTCATCTTGAGCATCCAGACCGGATGGAGATACCGGGCCGCAGATTTATAGCAATCCAAGGTAGACTTGCCAGCCGGGTGGGTCGGGAGCCATGCCTCGTACAGCTCCCCGAACGTGTACTCCTTCACCCGAGGCTGGACGGCATCTGTGGAGTGCAGCCAGGTCAGGGCGTCCTTCTTCCGGGCAAAGGACTTCCGGCGCTTATCCCGCACCAGCCTGTCCTCGTCAGGCAGCAGCCGATAGCCCAAAGTCTTCTCCGCCATCCACTTCCCGGAGGGCAGCCTATAGACGCTCCCCTGCCCGTTGCCGCGGGACTTGGGACGACGGGCAGGCTCCGTCTGGCGCTTGCCGCAGAAGGGGCAAAACGCAGCCCCCTCCGGCAAAGCATGGTCACAGCAAATATTCACTTGTAAATCCTCCCATCATGGTGTATAATGAGAGGGCAGACGTGCCAGCCTCTGCCCTCAGCCGTTCCCGGTGTTCCAGCACCGGGGGCGGCATTTTTTATTGCTTGATTTCAAAGGTCTGTGTACCGAGGCCATCTATCGTAATCCCGGAGAGCGCCTGGAGCACGACCGGAACTGCATCGCTGTCTAACTGATAAGAGATCGCGCTGGAAACGGTCCCGCCCGGTTTTATGTATTCCAGCTGGATCTCCGCAAATTCGACCGGAGGGACCCCAGGAGTCAGCACATTCACTCGGTCCGGGTCTGTATCCTGAACCGCCGTAAAGACATGCGTCCAAGCAGTAAGCGGAGTGACAGAATCGGAATCGGTTAAATTTGTCGTATCATACCAGAAGACGAGCAAAGGCTTCTCTCCGTATTCATTATACCCCTGTCCTGCCGGGACCACCTGCCAGCCCGTGATTTCAATACGAACGTCAGGGTTCACAAGCACGCCATCCCGGAAATAATAATCGGAGTCCTCGATTGCAGCCGAGACCTGGGTCGAGGCAGGGGGCGATGCCGGGGCCGATGCTACCGGCTGTTCCTCGGCGGGTCCGCCACAGGCAGAAAGGGACCCGATAAGCAGGGCAGACAGGGTGAAGACCATCAACTTCCTCATCTTGAATCACCTCCAGTAGGGTTCAGATACCGCCGCAAGACCGCCCGCAGATTATCCGCATAACGAGGGATTTCATAGACGTCCCGCAGCTCGATTTTCACCTCGTCCTTATTTTCGCCGGGAAGAATCAACGCCTTACTGACGCTGGAGAAGAAGTCCACAACGCCGCCTCCTTTCAGCCCACGACCCATGCCGGGTCCAGGATGCCAATCACCCGACCGTTGCACCAGCTGTCCTCGGTGAGCAGGATGGGCCCGTAGGAAGGATTCAGAGAAACCAGCTCCCCGCGGCCCCGCTTCTTCACATAACCGTCACCGTCAACCGTGAAGATGCCAATCTCGCCAACCGGAATATCCTCACAGCCCTCCACCAAGAGAACGTCCCCGTCACGGTAAAGCGGCTCCATGGAATCGCCGCTGACCGGGACGCAGAAGGAAGCACGGCGGGTCAGGTCGTTTTCCAGGACGCGGATGACCTCCATGTCCTCCGGCCCCAGGTAAACCCCGGTACCCGCGCTTGTCGCCTGGCAAGATCGAAGCAACGAGATCACGTTGTCCGGCAGCGGTTCCTCCAATTGCTCGGCGGCCATGCGTTCCTGCTGATCCCGGATAACCGTCTCGATCAGGCGCTTACCCGGAGCGTCCAGAGCCTCGAACGCGGCGGCAACAGCCATCGCCCTCTCCGAAACGGAGGGGGCGTTTTCATTTGCGGGCGGACCGTCCTCCAGATCGTCCAGTGTGTGCCCAAGGAAATGGACCAGTCGGCTCATTGTGGGCAGCTTCGGCTCCTTGGTGGCCCCGGAGAATATTTTTTCTAAGGTGGGGCCGGGGATACCGGAGCCCTGAGCGATCTCGTCAGTGGTCAGCCCGCTGGCGGCTTTCATTTTACGCAAGGAATCAAGCCACATAGAATCACCTCCTGTTGCCGATATGTTACCACCAAAGAAAGAGGCTTGCAAGAAAAATTTTTCCTTTTACGGTGATTTTTTTCCTTTCTCGGTGATTTATTTCTTGACATTCGCCGCGCACGGTGGTAACATGGCCTCAAGCTCCACCGCGAGCGGTGGGATAGGAGGTGAAACAGATGTGCGGAAACCTGTCCGCAGAGATGGCCCGACGTGGCATCTCTTATGTGGACCTGGGGCGGACCACAGGGAAAACCCCCCGGGCCATGCAGGACAAAACAATGGGTAAGACCCCTTTCACGTACCCGGAAGCAAAGAAAATCCGAGACACCCATTTCATGGGCCTGACTCTGGAATACCTCTTTGCAGACACCGACGAAGACATCGCGTGAACCACCCAACAGGCTGCGGGCAGAGAGGCACGTCACCCTGCAGCCACGATAGAGGAGACCAGACAATGACCATCCACAACATCCGGCAAAAGCCCGGGCCCTGGCTCACAGCAGCTGAGGTCGCGCCCTTCTATCACTGCGACCCCAACACCGTCCGACACCTGGCAAGGGCGGGGCGGCTCCCCTTCGCGGTGGACCTGCCCACCCAGAGCCGGGTCCGCATCTACAAGCAGTCCTTCCTGGACTGGTACGACCACAACTACAAGAAGGAGGCAGCATCATGAAAGACACCATCATCGAACTGGCCCCCAAGGGCATCCCCACCCCGCTGTACAAGGCCCAGCGGATCAGGCAGGACCGGGACCCGGACCTCTTCGTGAACATGCTGGCCAACCACCCGATGCACATCGCCCGGGCCAAGGCCAAGGCAGCGAGAGTTCAGGCGGAGGCTCAGGCCAGAGCCGTCGCGCAGCGCCGGAGACAGGAGGACGCGGACCAGTTGATCAGCAGCCTCTCCCAGCTCTCCATGGGCACCACGCTGGCCGTCATCCTGACCGCCGCGCTGGCCCTGTGACCCCGCGGGACCCGGTCTACCGGGTGTGCATGGACTGCGGAGAGACGGTCAACGTCAGCCGGTTCACCCGGCAGGACAAAAAGTACCTCTGCCCCCGCTGCGCCGGCTGCCCCTGGTACATGACACGGGCCCCCAGACGGAAGGAGGCGAGACCACGGTCACCTGCAGCAGAAGCACCCGCGAAACCGTCCCCATCGGAGGGAAACTAAAAGCCCCTCGCGGTCCGCAACACCGCGAGGGGCAAGAGACAACCAAATCGGAGGATCGGCTGTGCGCTGCATTCAGTATAGCACGACCCTCCCTGGGATTGCAAGGAGGATGACAAAAAAAATGGATGAAAAGAAAGCTGCCCCGGCAACTGCCACCGGCGGCAAGCCCCTCACCGACGAGGACCGGGACACGATCATGCTCCTCTACGAGAAGGGGCTGGACACCGCCCAGATCGCCCAGGTCACGAAGGTGGGAAAGAGCACGGCGGATTTCACCCGGCTGGCCTACGAACGAGCCAAAAACCGAGACATAATCGGCATCCGGGCCAACCAGCACCTGATGAACAACACCAAGCTGATGCGCTGGGCCTGCAAGCGGGCAAGGGTGGACTACGACGCGCTCATGGATGAGGCGCGGGGCTACACCGCCAAGAAGGAGGACGCCCCGGAGAAGCCCCCGGCAGACCTGACCGCTGTAGAGGACGCCATCACGGTGGCCGCGAGACTGATCCAGGACAGCCTGGTCACAGAGCTGCGGGCCCTGGGGGAGAAAATCGACCGGCTGAACACCATGATGCAGAGCTGCTGCAACAATGCGGTCAAGACCAACAACGCCAACCACGATACCCTGTACAAGGAGGTCCAGAAGCAGACGGAGCTGCTGAGCTGGATTAAGAGCAACACCAAGCCGCGCTACGGCAACCAAATCAAGTAAACGGAGGAACAACAATGATTACTTTGAAAGTCAGGCTCACCTTTACCGAGAGCATCCTGGGCACCAGCCCCAGCAACGAGGACATCTACACTGACTTCATCGGCAGCAAGGCCCCGGAACCCAAGACCATTAAGGATGAGGTCGAGGCCCTGGGCGTGGACGGCGCGGCGGAGAAGGCCGCCACCATCTTTCCCCGCAACGAGGCGGGCGACCCCTTCCTCTACGACTACCAGGTCAAGGGCTTCTTTAAGGACGCCTGCGGCGGGCTCCGGGACGTCAAGGGCACCGAGTCCTCCAAGATCAAGGCGTACAAGAAGAAGATCGACCGGCTGGTCTTCCCCGGGCCCCGGCAGATTCCCTTCGAGGGCTACGACGGCATCCGCTGGCTCCAGCGACCCCTCCGGGCGCAGACCGCCCAGGGCGAGAGGGTCAGCCTGGCCATGAGCGAAGAAATCCCCGCGGGGGCAAGCGTGACCTTCGAGATTCTGATCCTCCAGGATGACCTGCGGGACGCGGTGGTCGAATGGCTGAACTATGGCAGGCTCTCCGGCATCGGACAGTGGCGCAACAGCGGTAGGGGCCGGTTCCGGTACGAAATCCTGGCGGAGGAGTAATCCTCCGCCGCCCGCAAGGGCGCTTCGATGCGCGGATGAGCGGAGTGAAGGATTTGCACCCCTGGGCGTGGCAAGGCCGCGCAAGGGCACACCAGGGTACTGCAGTGCTCCGCTGAGGCATGGCATCGTTTGGCGACGGGCCACTCAGCACCGCAACTGCAAGGTCAAGCAATGCGTAGCAAGGGAACCGCACGGTCAAGTCTGGCATCGACGTGAGATGCAAAGGCGGGGCGATGGACAGCTCGGAGAGGCGAAGCAATGGCGAGGCAAGGATACGCAAGCCTACGTCCGGCAACGGCATCGCTACGAAGGCAGCGCGTGGGCGAGGCGTAGTAAGGCATAACATGGTAACGCGAGGCAGAGGCGAAGCTGGGTGGCGCTGCGTACCGCAACGGCGAGGTGTGGCACCGAATGGAGCGCAGCGCAATGACTGGCGCAGCAAAGGCGCAGACTCGCGGAGTCTGGAATCGCACCGCAAGGGCATACCCCCGGCGCGGCGGGGTCGCGCAGAGACACACGGGGGTAACCGCAACAGAACAGCAGTCCGTCGCGGAGCCGAGGCTACCCAGGGCAACGAACCACATGGCAAGGGCTCGGCAGAGTCAGGCACGGCTACGTACGGCAAAGCAAAGGCGAATCGACTCAAAGAACAGCGACCGAAAAACTATGAAAAGGAGGTACCCCCCCCCCATGTTGAAAGTTAGCATCACAAAGGTTCCTGAAAAAGGCCAGCGGGTAAGGCGGGCTTACATCAACGCCGACGGAGCCCTTACGGAAATCCTGGACGACATCTGCTGCGCCATCAACGGCGTCTACGTCTCGCTTCGAAAGCGGAACCCCGTCATGGCGGATCTCTATCAAGCCGCCCTGACCCACGCAATCCTGGACCCGGAGGGCCCGGTCTGGGACATCGAGATGCCCGGAAACTCCGTCGCCATCGTCACGCAGAAAAAGGAGGCTGCACACCATGATTGAAGTTCGCGTCAACATCAACTGCCCGGATCTGGTCACCGCCGCGGGGCTGATGGCCAAAGCCCTGGGCGGCAGCAGGCCGTCCAGGGCACAGGCGCCCGCACCGGGCCCTGAATCGCCCCAGATCGCGTCGCAGACCCCGGCAGTCCAGACTCCCACCCCCGTCCCCCAAACGCCGCCTGCGGCCAACGTCGCGCCCCAGGCACCGCCTCAGAACAACGTGACCCCGATGCCGCAGCCCGCTCCGACGCAGGCCCCCACGACAGCCCCCAGCTACACCGCGGCCGATGTAGCCAGAGCCGGGGCCGCGCTTATTCAGGCCAACCCTGTCATGGGTCCCCGGCTGGCCCTCCTGCTCCAGCAATACGGCGTCAAGGGCGCTATGGATTTGCCCCCGGAGCACCTGCCCGAGGTCGCCAACGCGCTGAGAGCCCTCGGCGCGAAGCTGTGAGGTGCCGCCATGCCGGAGAGACACTCTAAGCTGGGTCCCTCCTCCGCAGCCAGATGGATTCGGTGTACCCCGTCTGCCCAGCTCGCCTGGGAGGCGGGGGACCATCCCACGGTTGACGCGGACAAGGGGACACTGGCGCATAAAATCGGAGAACTGAAAGCCCGGAAGTATTTCCTGGAGGGCATCGGACCCCGGAAGTTCTCCAACGCCATGAAGAAATTCCAGGAGGACCCGCTCTACGAGCCGGGCATGGACGGAGCCACCGACCTGTACCTGGACACCCTCAAGGAGCTTGCCCTCACCTTTGACAGCCCGCCCATCGTGATGCTGGAGCAGAAGGTCCGCTACGAGGATATCGCACCCGGCGGCTTCGGGACCGCAGACGCGCTCCTGTTCGGCGGAGACACCATCGTGGTAGCCGACTATAAGAACGGCGCCGGCGTCCCGGTGGACGCGGAGGACAACCCCCAGATGAAGCTGTACGCCTACGGAGCCCTGCAGACCTTCGGGCCCATCTTCGGGGACAGCATCCAGCGCGTCAAGCTGGTGATCATCCAGCCCCACAGCGGAGGGGTCAAGACCTGGGAGACAACCCGAAGCGAGCTGGACCGCTGGGCCCATGATGTGGTGGCCCCCGCCGCTGCGCTGGCCGCGGAGGGCAAGGGGGGCTTCTGCCCCGGGGATTGGTGCGAGAGCCACTTCTGCCCGGCCCAAGCCACCTGCAGAGCCAGGGCGGCGTACCTGCTGGAGGCCGGGAAGCGCCAGGGCGCGGAGCCCGCCGGGGACCGTCAGCCGTCAGAGGTGGCCGCCTACGAGGTGGCCAGGGAGATCAATCCCGATCTGCCGCCCCTGCTCACCGATGACGAGGTGGGCGAGGTCCTGCTCCGGGCCAAGGGGCTGGCCAAGTGGATAAAAAAGCTGGAAGAATACGCGGACAAGGCTCTGCTGGCGGGCAAGCCCATCCCCGGATGGAAGCTGGTGGCGGGCAAGACCTCCAGGGAGTGGACCGGCGGCATCGACGCGGCCTTCGCCAAGCTCCAGGCAGCGGGTATCCCGGAGGCCATGCTTTACGAGCGCAAGCCTGTGACCCCGCCCGGGCTGGAAAAGGCTGTGGGCAAGCAGGTCTACGCGGAGAAGGTGGCCCCGGTGGTCACCATCAACCCCGGCAAGCCCACCCGGGTGGAGGCTTCGGACAAGAGGCCGGAGTGGACCCCGGCGGAGGCAGCGTTCAGGACGGTGACGGACGATGCCTGAGACCATCTACACCCCCGATGGAAAGCTCCACACGCTGCTGGGCAGCACGACCCTGGCCTCCATCGTCCAGGAGTACGCCGGAGACGAGGCCGGCAAACAGGTGGAGGCACTGGAGAGCGGAGCCAGGGTGGCAGAATACCTCTTGGACTCCGATCTGCAGAGCTACGAGGCCAGCCTGGAGCATTGGCACACCCAGGTCCAAGATTGGAAAGACTTCATCGACAAAACCCTAAAAAAGGCGGACGAAACACCCCGATCCGCAAAGAAAACCATGGCAGATGCGCTCAGAACTCTGAGCCGCTGGATACACAACGAACTATAAGGAGGAAACTACTATGCCGAAAGCAATCACCCTTGAGGGCGTGCGGTTGAGCTACGTCAACCTGTTCCAGCCCAAGCCCCCCTTCAACAACCCCATGGGAGAGCCCCGGTTCTCCGTCACCGTCCTGGTCCCCAAGACCAACACCGCCGCCAAAGCCCTCATCGACCAGGCGATTCAGGCCGCGCTGGAAGAGGGAGTCAGCTCCAAGTGGAACGGGGTCCGGCCGCCCCAGCCTGCCATCAGCGTCCACGACGGCGACGGCCCCCGGCCCAGCGACGGCTCCGCCTTCGGCCCGGAGTGCCAGGGGATGTGGGTCTTTACCGCCGGGTGCAAGGCCGACCGTCCTCCCTTCGTGGTGGACGGTCAGGTTCAGCCCATCCTCGACCCCACCCAGATCTACAGCGGAATGTGGGGCAACATCAGTGTGACCTTCTTCCCCTACTCCAACGCAGGCAAGAAGGGCGTGGGCGTTGGGCTAAATGGGGTCCAGAAGATCCGGGACGACGCGCCTCTGGGCAACACCGTGACCGCGCAGGACGCCTTCAAGCCGGTAGCGACCCAGGACCCCGCCCTGAGCGCAGGACCCGCCTACGGGCAGCCTGCGGCCCCTCAGCCCGGTCCAACGGGGTGGGCGCCTCCCCAGCCCAGCCCTACCGCCCAGGCTTACCAGCAGGCAGCACAGCAGTACGCCTCCCCGATTCCCAATGACGGCGGCTGGGGCGTGTATTAACCATGAATCAGATCCACCACCTGTCGATTGACATAGAGACCTACTCGGACGTGGATCTGGGCAAGGCCGGACTTTTCAAATACGCGCAAAGTCCGGCCTTTGCCATCCTCCTCTTTGCGTACAGCATAGACGGCGGGCCGGTTCAAGTGATCGACCTGACACACCCGGAGTGCAACCATGAAACCGCGCTGTCCTGGATGCGAAATGTTCTCCTAGACCCAGGTATCACACTGCACGCTTACAATGCCGCGTTCGAGTGGTACTGCCTCAGCCGGTACCTCGGTATGACCGAGGCGGAGACCGCCATCTGGGCCAGCCAGTGGCGATGCACCATGCTCCACGGTCAGTATTGCGGGCTTCCCGCGGGACTTGGCGCGGTTGGTGCGGCCATGGGCCTGCCCCAGGACAAGCAGAAGGACAGCGTGGGCAAGAGCCTCATCACCTACTTCTGCAAACCCTGTAAGCCCACGAAGACCAACGGCCAGCGGACCAGGAACCTTCCCCATCACGACCCAGAAAAGTGGAATCTGTTCATCGAGTACAACCGGCAGGACGTGGTGGCGGAGATGGAAATCGAACGGAGGCTGTCGGGCTTCCCGGTGCCGGAAGACGTCCAGCGGCAGTGGGTCCTGGACCAGCGAATCAACCTCCGGGGCGTGGCTGTGGACCTGGAGCTGGTAGACGCCGCCCTCGCCATGGACGCCGTCAACAGCGACATGCTGGTCCGGGAGGCCCAGCAGATCAGCGGGCTGGAGAACCCCAACAGCGTGGCCCAGCTCCGGCGCTGGCTGGAGAAGGAGCTGGACGAAGAGGTGGCGGACCTGCGGAAGGAGACCGTCACCGACCTGTTGGGCAAAGACCTGCCCAACGAGGACGCCCTGCGGATGCTGGAGATCAGGCGGGACCTGGGCAAGGCCAGCAACAAGAAGTACGTCGCCATGAAGACCGCCGCGGGCGAAGACGGGCGGCTCCGGGGCATGATGCAGTTCTACGGAGCCAACCGGACGGGCCGGGAGGCCGGGCGCATTGTCCAGCCCCAGAACCTGCCCCACGACACCGTGGACCATGAAGAGCTGGCGCGGGAGCTGGTGAAGACCAGGAACCGGAAAGCCGTGGAATTCGCCTACGGCTCCGTCCCCCACACCCTGTCAGCCCTGATCCGGACGGCGCTGGTGGCGGGGCCCGGATGTACGTTCGTGGACGCGGACTTCTCCGCCATCGAGGCCCGGGTCATCGCGTGGCTGGCCGGGGAACAGTGGGTGCTGGATGTGTTCCGCACCCACGGGAAGATCTACGAGGCCACCGCGTCGCAGATGTTCGGCATCCCCATGGAGCTCATCAAAAAGGGCAACCCGGAGTACGCCTACCGGGCCAAGGGCAAGGTCGCTACACTGGCCCTGGGTTACCAGGGCGGTACAAACGCCCTCATCAACATGGGGGCTCTGCGGTCCGGTATCCCGGAGGAAGAACTGCCGGAGATCGTGGAGCGGTGGAGGGCCAGCAACCTGGCGATCAAGACCTTCTGGTACAAGGTGGACGCCGCGGCCCAGCAGGCGGTCAACGAGGGCAGGCGGTCCATGGTGCCGGTCTCCGGAGGCCAGGTCCTGGTGTTCTCCCGGGAGATGGACCCGGCAAACAATCTGGACTTCCTAACCATCCAACTCCCCAGCGGACGGAAGCTGTACTACGCCAAGCCCCACACGGGGCAGAACCGCTTCGGCAACCCCAGCCTCTGCTACTGGGGCCAGAACGGCACCAGCAAAAAGTGGCAGGTCACGGAGACCTACGGAGGGAAGCTCAGCGAGAACATCACCCAGGCCGTGGCAAGAGACTGCCTTTTCTACGCCATGGAGAACCTCACCGAGGCCGGATACCGCATCGTATTTGACGTCCATGACGAGGTGGTGTTGGAGGCCCCAGAGGACAAGGCAGACCTGGCCGCCGTGGTGCGTATCATGTCACAGACACCGCCATGGGCCCCGGGGCTGCCGCTGAACGCGGACGGGTGGGTCAATCAATTTTTTCATAAGGACTGAGAACGGAGTCACCATGAAGGAAATGCTGGACTACTGGCTGGACAGCTTCGCCTTCGAGGCCGGGGAGACCGTGCAGCTGTTGCAGGGGGACCGGGCCTGCGGGCTGTATCAGTCCAAGCACCATCACCTGTTCCAAAACAACTACTACCCGGACGTCATGTACCACGTCTGGGACGGAAGAGAACACATCGTATGCCGGCATTACCCCACGGCGTACAAGCTGTGGGAGCAGCGGCGGAACGAGAGAAAGGAGTCACCATGAAAGACAAAAAGAACGTATACCTCTACGGCATGAGGCTCCGGGGATTCTCCCCCGGATGCCAGCCGATGGAGGGGCTGGTGGAGCGCAGAGATGACCCCGCCGAGATGTACTACGACCTGTTGGTCTACGACCACAAGCTCACGCCCGGCGAATGCACCGCCTACGACTTGGACTACCTGGGCAACCCCGGCATCCTGGAGGTGACGCACCCGTGAAGATTTACATCGCAGGCAAAGTCACCGGGGACGAAAACTACCGGAAGAAGTTTGCAGTAGCCGCGAAGACAGTGGAGGCCCTGGGGCACATCCCCCTGACCTCCTCCTGCCTGCCCAGCGGACTCACGGAGGCGGACTACATGAAAGTCAGCCTGGCGCTGATCGAGTGCGCCGACCTGGTTCTCTTTCTCCCGGACTACACCCGGAGCGAGGGCGCCATTGTCGAGTGGCTGTGGTGCCAGAAGACCGGACAACCCTGGGACTTCTTCGCCAACTGGGTAACCGTGCAGGAGGATGATGAATGAAACACTTGATAGATAGAGAGGCGTTGATTCAAGAGAACCAGGTCTGGTCCAGGGACTTAAAGGAATACGTCGTCCCCATTAAGGCGCTGAAGCAAGCACCCTTCATCCGGGAAGAAGATGTACGGGAAAGGCCGGAAACGCACGACGAACTGCTCCGGGTATTATTCAACCGTTGCTTCGCCCTTACGGGCCCAGCAATGTGCGTATTCTGCGGAATCAAATCCTCTTGTGAGAAGCATCGGACTGTGGGAAAGGAGGACACCAAGGAGTGAGTAAGCAGCGATTCATTGAGTGGGAGCTGGAGCAGGACCCCAGCGTCCTGAACCGGTTCCACACGGGCAACCTGATCGACGCCGGCGCCCTCCGGCACGTCATCTGCAACGTGGACCCGCCGGAGGGGGTGTCTTTCGAGGACACCATGAAGGTGCTCAACGAGGTGGCGGAGGCTGTGCAGCTGATCCCCAGCAAAAGAGGATGCATCGACGGAGACGCGGCCATCGTCTGTGTGCTACACGCCGAAGACCTAACGGAAGACATGACAAAAAATCTCTTAGCCGAATCGAGAGACATTTACACCCAAGGCTGGAGCGATGCCTGCCGGCATATCAAAGACTGTCTGACGGCTTTGAAGACGGGGAGGCGGCCATGAGCTGGGGCATCTGGAACACCAACACCCGGCGGTTCTGCTTCGGCATCCAGGCGAAGGACCAGGCGGCGGCTTACGCGGCGTTCAGCCGCGTGGCCCCGAAGAAGGTCCAACACCATCGGTGTTACACTGTGCGACCCATCCCCAGAGACTGGGAGAACCCGCCGAACGTGTTTTGCGCGAGACAGAAGAACAGGGAGGCAAAGCAGTGAAAGAAAACGTGTTAGAGCGCATGGAACGCCTGGGAACCCGGAAGAAGATGGCTGATTTTCAAGTAAAAATGCAGCAGCCATATGGATTCAAGGTGAAGTATGCGGCAATTCGGGCCCGGGAGTTTGCCGCAGAGTGCGACCGGCGGGGCTTGAACTACCACGTCAGCGTGGGAGGGCTGGACAGCATCACGCTGTTTTTGTTCCTGAAACACATCGGAATCGACGCACCCGGAGTCAGCGCTTCCTACTTGGAGGACCCCTCTATCCAGAGAGTCCACCGGGATCTGGGGATAATCGGCCTGGAGCCACTGACCTATCAAGACGCTGACGGGAAGAAACACCACTGGACCAAGGCTAAGGTGATCCAAGAGCTCGGTTTTCCGGTTTTATCAAAAGAGATTGCCGGAAAAATCGAACTCCTGCAGCACCCGTCCGAAAAGAACAAAACCGTCCGACACGCAATTGTGACCGGCGAGACCGGAGAGTACGGCGGGAACCGGAAGAACACCCGCATGAAGCTCCCCCAAAAGTGGCTGGAGAAGTTCGGCGGATACGCCAACGAAGAAGAGGGCGTGAACTACGCGGTTCCTCCCTTCCAGGTCTCCTCCAAGTGCTGTTACTACCTTAAGGAGCGACCCTGTGACATTTGGGCCAAGGAACACAACAGCGTTCCCTACCTGGGACTGATGGCCTCCGAGGGAGGTAGACGGGAGCGAAGCCTGAAGATGAACGGCTGCAACTATTTTGGGAAAACCACCATCCGATCCGCGCCGTTTGCAATTTTTAACCGTCAGGACTTGCTACAGCTTGCCCTCGATCTGAACGTTCCCGTCCCGGAGATTTACGGCACCATAGACCGAAAAGCAGACGGAACGCTCTACACCACGAAAGCACAGCGAACAGGGTGCTCCATGTGCGGCTTTGGCATCCACATCGAAAAGAGACCGCACCGGTTCGATCAACTCAGAGAAAGGAACCCCAAAGAATGGGATTACCTTATGAATCACCTTTGCAAGGACTCAGACGGCACAGAATACGGCTGGGGTCGAGTCCTGGACTACATCGGCGTAGGATGGAGAGATATACAAAATGACTGACAATAAAGCGATTTGCGCCTGGTGCTATTACGCACGGATGAGGCACGACATTTGCGGAATCTACTGCACCGGCGGCTTCACCAACGAAGACGGAACGTGTAACCGTTTTAAGGATTACGACGAGCTGAAAAAGCAGAGGAGAAAGAATAGGCACCTAAAAAAAATGAGGACGATTCAAGCCGGATAAGCGCGTAGCAGGGAGGTTTTTCCCTTGACGAACGACAGACAAATCACCATCAGCGTCGGGGCCAGCCGGAAGTCCACCGACTGGCGACCGCAGACCCTCATGCTCTCGGAGCTCTACGACCGACTGGCCCTGCCGGTGCGGTCCAACGAGACCATGAGCGCTTACCTGGGCCTCACCAAGGGGCAGCAGGATAACCTCAAGGACATCGGCGGCTATGTGGCAGGGACCCTCAGCGGTCCCCGCCGCAAGGCCGACGCCGTCACCGGGCGGGATGTGCTCACCCTGGACCTGGACAACATCCCGCCCCACGAGACCGACACCATCGCCAAGCGAGTGGACGGTCTGGGGCCCGGTTACTGCATCTACTCCACCCGAAAACACCGGCCCGACGCTCCCCGACTTCGGGTCCTTATTCCACTGGACCGGACAGCCACGGCAGAGGAATACGAGGCCGTGGCCAGGCGGACAGCAGAGTGGATCGGGATGGACACCATGGACCCGTCCACATTCGAGCCCAGCCGCCTCATGTATTGGGGCTCATGCTGCGCCGACGGGGAGTGGGTCTACTACACCGCGGACAAGCCCTTCCTCAGCGTGGACGGGGTGCTGGCCACCTACGGGGACTGGCGGGACACCACCTCCTGGCCCCGTGTGGCCGGCGAGGCGACGCCTCAGCGGCTGGCCCGCAGGCAGGCGGACCCGGAGACCAAGCGCGGCGTGGTGGGCGCGTTCTGCCGCACGTACAACGTCGTGCAGGCCATGGACCTGATCCCCGGCACCTACGAGCCCGCGGGAGAGGGGCGGTACACCTACACCGGCGGCTCCACCACCGGCGGAGCCGTGACCTACGACGACGACAGGTTCCTCTTTTCCCACCATGCGACCGACCCCTGCGGCGGGCAGCTGGTCAACGCCTGGGACCTGGTGCGGATACACAAGTTCGGCCACCTGGACGACGAAGCGCAGCCGGGGACCACGGGCAACAGTCTCCCCAGCTACAAGGCCATGGCGGAGTGGGCCCTCCAGGACCCCGCTGTGGGCGGCCTGCTGGCCGACGAGCGCTGGGAACAGGTCCAACAGGCATTCCGGCCCATCCAGGGCCAGGAGGCCGCACAGGCCAACGTAGAGCCCGATAACGGGGCCTGGCGGCGTCCGCCGATGATGCAGCTCAACAGCCAGGGGGCGCCGGAGAAGTCCATGCACAACCTCCGCAACGTCCTGGTCAACGACCCCCAGCTCAAGGGGCGGCTGCGGCTGAATCTCTTCTCCGGGCGGGTGGAGCTTGAGGGAACCGTACCATGGCAGCGTCCGGGCAATTCCCCCGTCATCAACGACGATGACCTGGCTCAGCTCCGGATATACCTGGAGCCCTTCTTCGGGAAGGTCCCCAAGGCAGACGTGGTGGACGCGGTGGCCGCCACTGCCAGCGACCAGGCATACCATCCCGTCCGAGACTATCTCTCCGGGCTGACCTGGGACGGAACCCCCAGACTGGATACCCTCTTCATCGACTACCTGGGCGCGGCGGACACGGAGTACACTCGCGCCATCACCCGCAAGAGCCTCACCGCGGCGGTCGCCCGTATCATGACCCCCGGGTGCAAGTACGACACCATGACGGTGCTGGTGGGCAAGCAAGGCCGCCACAAGAGCACGATCCTGGCCAAGCTGGGCGGCCAATGGTTCTCCGACAGCCTGCGGACCTTCGGGGACAAGGACTCGATGGAGACCATCCAGGGGACGTGGATCAATGAGGTGGCGGAGATGCAGGCCATGAACAAGAGCGAGGTGGATGCCGTCAAGATGTTCCTCTCCAAGACCAATGACTACTTCCGGGCGGCCTACGGCAGGTACACCGCAGATCGCCCGAGGCAGTGCGTCTTTTTCGGCACCACCAACAGCACCGAGTGCCTCACTGACATCACCGGAGGCCGGCGGTTCTGGATCTGCGACATCGACCGGCAGGGCCGAAGCAAGGATGTGTTCCGGGACCTGTGCGAGGAACGAGACCAGGTGTGGGCGGAGGCCGTCACCCGCTGGCAGTGGGGCGAACAGCTCCATCTGCCGCCGGAGTTGGAGGAGGTCGCCCGACAGCTCCAGGAGGACCACCGCACCCTGCATCCATGGGAAGAAATCATTCACAACTTCCTGGACGCCGAAGTGCCCAAGGAATGGCCCGACTGGGACGGTGTACAGCGGTCGGCTTATCGCCATGGCGGGGCTCAATACCAGGGGAGCCTGCTGCCGAGGACCCGCGTCTGCGCCCTGGAAATCTGGTGCGAAGCCCTGGACCGGAAGCCGGGAGATATGCGGAAATCGGACGCGAAAGAGATCAACAGCATCCTGGAACATACGCCCGGATGGAGCCGCGCAGGAGTCCGCGGGGCAGGAAAACCGTATGGGAAACAGAGGTGTTTTAAGCGGGTAATTTAGCGGCAACAAAAGCCCGAAAACAGGGCTCAAATGGCAACATTCTTCTGGCAACAAAGAAAAAGATTGTTGTCGACCAATGTTGCCGAAAAAAGCCTTATAAATCAAGGGTTTACAACAAGAGCAACAAAAGCAACATTCTAAAGAAGCATATAAAAAAAACGGGTAAAAACCACGCATTTACACCCGTTGCGCCCGCATATTCGTGCCTATACGCGCGCGCGAGACAATGTTGGCCCATCAGGTTTTAGGCTTTCGCTCATTTTTGAGACAAAGCCAGGAAGGAGTGAGACCATGAAAGAATCCACCGTCGAGCAGAAGCTGGTGAAGGGAGTGAAGGCCCTGGGCGGGCGGGCGTACAAGTTCGTCTCCCCCGGGAACAACGGAGTGCCGGACCGGCTGGTGATTCTGCCGGGAGGGAGGGTCGTCTTCGTGGAGCTCAAGACGGAACGGGGGCGGCTGAGCCCGGTGCAGAGCTTCCAGATCGGCGTCATGGGGCGGCTGGGCTGCGAGGTCCAGGTCCTCTACGGCGCGGAGGACGTGATCAGGTTCCTGGACCTCTGTGGAAAGGAGGGGGACCGCCATGGCTGATCAGTGGCTGCACATTGCCGCGGCAAACTACAGCCTCCTGCAGGCCCGGCGAGAGCTCAATCGGATGAAGCGGTACCTCCGAATGCTGACCATTGCGGAGCGAGAATACCAGGCTTGGCTCAAAACCGCAGAGGAGCATACACGAGAGGCGAAGGGAAGCGAGACCCCATGAGATTCCACCCACACCCCTATCAGGCTTACGCCATCCAGCGCATCGTCGAGGACACGAGCGTGGGGCTTTTCCTGGACATGGGTCTCGGCAAGACGGTGATCACCCTGACCGCCGTTAACGAGCTGATCTACAACCGGTGGGCGGCGGCCCGCGTCCTGGTGGTAGCCCCGAAGAAGGTGGCGGAGGCCACCTGGGCCCGCGAGGCCGCCAAGTGGGACCACCTGCGACACCTGCGGGTTGTACCCGTCCTCGGCAGCGCGAAACGACGTGTGCAGGCCCTGAGCACCCCTGGCGACCTTTACGTCATCAACCGGGAGAACGTCCCGTGGCTGGTGGATTATCTCCGAAACAGTTGGGACTTCGACACGGTGGTGCTGGATGAGTCCTCCAGCTTCAAGAATCCGGCCAGCAAGCGCTTCAAGGCCCTGCGGATGGTACGGGACCGGATCAGGAGGCTGGTCCTCCTGACCGGCACCCCGGCCCCCAACGGACTGGAGGATCTGTGGGCGCAGATCTACCTGCTGGATCAGGGACAGCGGCTGGGCCGCACCATCACCGCCTACCGGGAAGCGTTCTTTAAGCAGGACCGGGCCCGGCCCGGACAGCTGTATCGGACATACACCCTGCTGGACGGAGCGGAGAAGAAGATCCGGGAAGCCATCAGCGACATCTGCGTAAGCATGAAAGCCGAGGACTACCTGGCCCTGCCGGACTACGTCGAGGACGTTATCCCGGTGACCCTGGACCCCAAGGCCGCGAAAGCCTACCGGAGGATGGAAAAGGAGATGCTGCTGGAGGTGGACGAACAGACCATCACCGCCGGGACCGCCGCGGTTTTGAACGGGAAGCTGCTGCAGCTGTGCAGTGGGGCGGTCTACGATACCGAGGGCAACGTGGTGGCCATCCATGACTGCAAGATCGAGGCGTTCCTGGAGTGCGTGGAGCAACTGAACGGCGAACACGCCCTGGTGTTCTACTGGTTCAAGCACGAGCGGGACCGGCTGGTCAAGGCCCTGACCCAGAGTGGCCTGCAGGTGCGGGTCTACAACGGGCCGGAGGACGAACGGGCCTGGAACGCCGGAGAAGTGGACATCCTGCTGGCCCATCCGGTCAGCTGCGGATACGGTCTGAACCTCCAGGCCGGCGGGCACCATGCAATCTGGTTCGGGTACCCTAACTGGGCCCTGGAGATCTACCAGCAGGCGAACAAGCGTCTGCACCGGCAAGGACAGCCCTATCCCGTGATCAGCCATCACCTGGTGGTGCAGGGTGGAATGGACGAGGCGGTGATCGGCGCCCTTCACAGCAAGGGCGACAGCCAAGAGGCTCTGATGCGGGCCCTCAAGGCACGGATAGAACAGGCAAAGAAGGGAGCGTGAGACCATGAAGTGTCCGGACTGCGGGAGCTGGAACACCCGATGCGTCGATTCCAGGTCCAACCCGAGCGGGACGGAACGCAAGCGAAGACGCAGGTGCCTGGAGTGCGGTCGAGTTTTCCACACGTTTGAAGCCATAATTGTGGAAAACTCTGCGGAAAACTCGCAGAAACAATGCAAAAATGAGAGAGGAGACGGTCAAATGATTCTGACAGGCAGTGAAATCAGGGCGAAGGTGGAAAGCGGGGCGCTGGTCATCGAGGACTTCGACGTGTCTCGCCTGGGGCCCAACAGTTACAACCTGCGGCTGGCCCCGGCGCTGCTGGTTTACGACGAGATTGTCCTGGACCCCAAGAAGGACAACCGGGTCCGGCAGAGCGTCATCCCGGAGGAAGGGCTCAAGCTGATGCCCGGGCGGGTCTACCTGGCGAAGACCATGGAGTACACCGAGACCCACGGGCTCGTTCCCCTGCTGGCCGGGCGGAGCAGCCTGGGACGACTGGGGCTTGGGGTCCACGTAACTGCGGGCTTTGGGGACATCGGCTACTGCGGCTGCTGGACCCTGGAGCTGACCGTCCAGCAGCCCACCATGGTGTACCCCGGCATGGAGATCTGCCAGATTTACTATCTCCTGCCCCTGGGGGGCACGGAGGACGAGTACCGGGGAAAATACCAGGGGGCAAGGGACGTGCTGGCCAGCAGGCTCTACATGGAGATGGGCGAAAAGGAGGACTGACCATGATTATCAGTGATAGGATTATCGAGATACTGCCGGTGCCCGAGCTCCTGGCGGCGCTGGCCGAGGAGTGCAGTGAGCTGGCTCAGGCCGCCCTGAAGCTCCGAAGGGCCCTGGACGGAACCAACTGGACCCCGAAAACCAGGGTCGAATGCATCGATAGTATGTGGGAGGAGCTCGGTGATGTTTTGGCCTGCCTGGTGGCGGCCGGATTCCTGACAGAGGAACAGCCGGTCCGGGACTTCCTCTCCCAGGAAAAAGCAGACCGGTGGCTGGCACGGTTGGAAGCACATCGGAAGGAGGCGCAGGGATGACAAGGGCAGACGGAGATAAGGTCATTCAGGCGCTGGAGATTTGCCAGAGCAGCGAAACTTGCGCGGTGTGCCCGTACAACGGATACTGTCCGAATGAGTTTGCACGGGACACTTTGGCCCTGATTCGGCTGCTGATGGCCCGGCTTAAGATGCAGGGTACTTTGACCGAGAGCAGGCCCCAAGAGCACGATCCCGTCAATCATCCCAGCCATTACACCCAGGGCGGCGTTGAGTGCATCGAGGCTATCAAGGCCGCCTGCACCGGGCTGGACGGCTACGAGGGGTACTGCACGGGTAACGCCATCAAGTACCTGTGGCGCTGGAAGCACAAGAACGGCGCGGAGGACCTGCGGAAGGCCAGCTGGTACCTGGGGGCCCTGCTGGGCGCGAAGGAGGCCGAGGATGAAGGCGTCCACTGAGAGCCGCGAGCGGGAGCGGCAGATGAAAAAAGCCAAGTACGACTACTGCAAGGCCAAGGGGATCTGCGTGATCTGCTGCAGGGAGGCGGCGTTTGACGGGCGCGTTCGTTGTCCGTCCTGTATCGAAAAGCAGACCCTGCGCCAGGCCAAACGCGACGCCAGCATGACCTCTGTGCAGCGGGAACGGAAGAACGCGCAGAAACGGGAGCGGTATCACCGGTACAAGGACGCCGGGCGCTGCACCAACTGCGGCAAGCCAGTCACGGGTCCCAATGCCGTGTGCCCGACCTGCCTCATTCAACAGAGGCGGGCGGGCGCGGCCTACCGGCTCCGGTCCGGGAAGAAAAAGGGCTGGGTCGAAGCGGGGCGATGTGTCCGGTGCGGCGCTGAACCCGCGGAGGGCCGAAAGCTGTGTCCGAGTTGCCTGGAAAAGAACCGGGAGCTGATGGCTTATGCCCGGCAGTTTGCACCCAGGGAAAGGCCCTGGGAAAGGAGGACATGAGTATGATCTGGCTGGACGAAAACCGCCGCCGGGTGCTTGAGGCATACGCGGACGCCGGGATGAAGGTCTCGGAGGCGGCGCGGCGCTTGGGCGTCGGGCAGGACACGGTGCGGCACCATCTCACGGCCACCAGGACGCAGACAGGGCTGGACCCGAAGAGCTTCTGGGACCTGGCCAGGCTCCTGGGCCTGCGACGGAAGGGGGAACGGAAATGACTCTGCTGGAAAAAGAGGTCCTGGAGGCCAAGGAACTGGGTCTCTCCTATGGACAATACCGAGCGCGGAAGTACCAGGAGGACGGGCGTAATTTTGCGCCCGCCCCCCGGCCGGACCCGCCCAAGCGGTACCGGGTGAAGCGATACGACGACAGGGAGGCGTTCCGGCTGTGGCAGCAGGGCCGCACGGACAATGAGATCGCGGCGGTCTTCGGCGTCTCCCGCACCATCATCCAGCGGTGGCGGGACGCGCTGGAGCTGCCCAGCACGGTCCTCTACCCCTGGATCAACACCATGGCCTGGAAGCTGACCCGCCACGGGCGGGACTACATCGTTCTGCCGCCCGCAGTGGTGTATAAGCTGGAGCGCAGGGGCGGGCACGTCCAGGCGGTGGAAATCCGGGTGCAACCCGGAATTTTCAGAAAGAGGCTATAATCGAAAGGAGACTACCCATGGCGAACTATCAATCCACGGCGGAGCCCCGGTCCTGGACCGGGGACGTGCCGGTTTATTGCACCTACGATGAGCTGGCAGACACCGCCGCAATCGTAGGCAACCCCCGGAATCCGAACACCCACCCGGAGGCCCAGGTGGAGCTGCTGGCGAAGATCATCTCCTCCACCGGCTGGCGGCAGAACATCACCATCAGCCGGAGAAGCGGCTTTGTGGTCAAGGGCCACGGGAGGTTGGCGGCGGCGCGACTGGCCGGCATCCCCCAGTGCCCGGTGGAGTACCAGGACTACAGCAGCGAGGCGGAGGAATGGGCTGACCTCACCGCCGACAACCGTCTGGCGGAGCTGGCGGAGATCGACGACGTGAAGCTGGCCGACCTGCTGGCAGAGCTGACCCAGGAGGACTTCCCCATGGAGCTGACCGGTTACACCGCGGAGGACCTGGAGAGCATTCTGGACAGCATCGCCGGGGAGGACCCGGAGGAAAGCACCGGCCAGGACACGCCCTATGAGCAGCCTCTCCCGCCTATGACCAAGCCCGGAGACCTGTGGATGCTTGGCGGGCACCGGCTCCTGTGCGGCGACGCCACACGGGAGGCCGACGCGGAGCGGCTCATGGATGGAGAGACTGCCCACATGGTCCACACGGACCCGCCCTACGGGGTGAGCTATGAGACCCAGAGCGGGGCGTTCGGGATGATCCGCAACGACGACAAGACCCACGACGACCTGTACCGGGACCTGCTCCTCCCCGCATTCCGGCTGTATCGGAAGCACACCATCGAGGAGGCTGCGTTCTACATCTGGCACGCCAGCAGCACCCGGCGGGACTTCGAGGACGCGATGACCGCGGCGGGGCTCATGGAAAACCAGTACCTGGTCTGGGCCAAGAACGGCATCGCCCTGGGGCGCGCCGACTACCAGTGGGCCCACGAGCCCTGCTTCTACGCCTCCAGAGCGGGCGTCAAGCCCCGGTTCTTCGGGGACCGGGCCCAGCACACCGTCTGGCGGGCGACCACCAGAGAAGACGGCCATGCAGCCACAACCCTCGGTCCGGGGCTGGTGCTGACCGACGGCAACGGCGGGATGTTATGTATCACGGACAAGGCCCCCAAGGGTAAGAAGCTGCGGTACGTTCGCCTGGGCGCCGGCGCGGACCTGACTCTCATGCAGGAGGACCGGGGCAACACCGTGTGGGAGGTCTCCCGGGAGACCGGGACCCTGCACCCCACCCAGAAGCTGGTGGAGCTGGCCCGGCGGGCCATCGAAAACAGCAGCCAGCCGGGAGAGATCGTGCTGGACTTTTTCGGGGGCAGCGGGTCCACCCTGCTGGCGGCGGAGATGACCGGGCGGCGGTGTTTCACCATGGAGCTGGACCCGAGCTACTGCGACGTGATCCTGAGTCGGTACGTCCAGCAGGCCCGCGACTGCGGAGCCGTGTGTATCCGGGACGGAGAGCGGCTGCGCTACGTTGACCTGGTCCGGCAGTGGGCGGAAGAGAATGGCAGAAGCGAAGAGGTCGCTGGAATGCGGTACCCCACGGTGGTCGTGCGGTCGGTCGGCCCCGGCAGGCCGAAGAATCAGGAGGGTGATTGACCATGGGCCGTAGGAGGTATTACGCTCCGGAGGACGCGGCGCCGTGGGACCGGCAGACCGGAGAAGGCGCCCGAGCGTGGGAGCAGTTCCAGCTCTACCGTGACCTTGGACCGAGCCGAAGCCTCCGGCAGGTGGCCGAAACCCTGGGAAAAAGCATGAGTCAAATCAGCAAAATCAGCGCACAGCAGCAATGGACTGACCGGGTCCAGGCGTGGGACCGGGAGCAGGACCGTCTGGCCCAGCAGGCCCAGATAGATGCTATCCGGGAGATGCGGAGGGAGCACGCCCTGCTGGGCAAGGCTCTCAGGACCAAGGCCACCAACGCCCTGCGTCAGTTCCCTACCGAGGAGATCAAGGCCGCGGACATCGCCCGGCTGGCAGAGGTAGGGACGCGAATGGAACGCATCGCGCACGGCGACGTGGGGGATGTGGTAGAAGAGCGGACCGGCGAGAGTATGCCGCCCGTGACATTCTATATGCCCGACAATCAGCGCGAGGACAACGAAGCCTAATCGTCGCCCAGCAAGCGACATCCGGGGGAGGCCGGCCCTCCCCCGCCATAAGCTGGCGTAGATCAAGCGTGAGAGCGCAGAAGGAAGATCACCCCCACGATTCGGGGGAGATGCGGGTGCAAGGCCCGCCTCCAGAAGTCTGGCCAGGCGCCCGTCTACGGTTCCGGAGCCACGGACGGGTCAAAGCGGATGAGCGCCCCCTGCCGCAAGTGGGGGCATACGCCGGTGTCGCCTAGATGGTAAGGGAGCCTGTCCTCCAAACAGGATGTCGCGGGTTCGAGTCCCGCCACCGGCTCCACAGGGATCGGATGAATCCCTGGTCTTTCATGAGATCGCAGCGCACAAAACAGCAACCCGTGGAATCCCCCTGCCACCATCGCGTGGAGAACAGGCGGTATTTGACTGCCCGGGCGCAACTCCCGACCGGCGTCAAAGCGGGAGCTCCGCGCTCCCGCCCGCCGTGCGCTGCAGCCATCAACCGTGTATTTTTGCGGGTATGTCGAGTATGTGCGGAGGTGTGTACCCAATGACAACGGTGATCCGCCCGCAGCCAAAACAGGAGGAATTCCTGGCCAGCCCGGCGGACATCGTGATCTACGGCGGGGCCGCCGGCGGGGGCAAGAGCTGGTCCATCCTGTATGAGCCCCTGCGCCACGTGGACAACCCGGACTTCGGTGCGGTCATTTTCCGCTCGTCCATGACGCAGATCAGGGAGGAGGGCGGCCTGTGGGATGCCAGCATGAAGCTGTACAAATTCTACCCGGGCGCCCGGCCCATCAAGTCCCCCAAGCCCTACTGGAAATTCCCCCGCGGGGCAAAGGTCAGCTTCCGGCAGATCAGCCGGGATGAAGAGGTGTACGACTGGATGGGCACGGAAATCTGCCTGATCGAGTTTGACGAGCTGACCCATTTTTCCGCGTTCCAGTTTTTCTACATGCTCTCCCGGAACCGGTCCACCTGCGGGGTGAGGCCCTACGTCCGGGCCAGCTGCAACCCCGACGCGGACAGCTGGGTGGCGGCGTTCATCCAGTGGTGGTGGGACCCGGAGACCGGCTACCCCATCCCGGAGCGGAGCGGCGTTCTGCGCTATTTCGTCCGGGTCAACGAGGAAGTCATCTGGGGAGACTCCCCCATGGCGGCGGTGGACGCCGGCAACGAGAGGCTGGGTGACGTTCCGCCGGAACAGCAGCTCACAGAGGAAGACGTCAAGAGCGTGACCTTCATCCCGTCCACAGTCATGGACAACCAGGTGCTGATGCAAGCCGACCCCGGCTACCTCTCCAACCTTAAAGCCCAGACCCTGGTGGAGCGGGAGCGGCTTCTCTACGGCAACTGGAAGATCAAAGCGGCCCGGGGGCTTTACTTCCCCCGTGTAGCCATCCCGGAGCTGCTGCCGGAGATCCCCGGCGACGTGGTCCAGTGGGTCCGGGGCTGGGACCTGGCTGCCACCGACACCAGCGAGGGCGGAGACCCCGCCTACACGGCCAGCGTCCTGCTGGGAAAGCGCCGGGACGGCAGCTACGTCATCGGGGACGCCACCAATCACAGATATAAGGCCGAAAAGGTGCGGGCACTGGTGAAGCAGTGCGCCATAGCCGACAAGGCCCGATTCAAGCGGGTGCGGATTCGCATGTCCATCGACCCCGGCCAGGCCGGAAAGGAGCAGTCCCAGAGCTACGTCAAAATGCTTGCGGGGTTCTCCATCCGGGCCGTCCGGGAGACCGGCAGCAAAGAGAGCCGGGCGGAGCCCTTCGCGGCTCAGTGGCAGGCCGGGAACGTGGCCCTGGTAGCGGGGCCGTGGAATGAGGACCTGCTGGGCCAGTACGAGAGCTTCCCGGAGAGCAAATACAAGGACCTGGTGGACGCCGGATCGAACGCATTCAACGAACTGGAGCACATGAACGTGTCCTCTGCCCCGCCCTCGATACACAGGGAGAGCCCGCTGGACAAGCAGAGCTACTGGTTCAGGCGATAGGGGGAGGTACCAGATGAGCAAATACGACACCATCATAGAGGTCCGGAAATTCAACCCGTATCACGGGGCGGACGGGCGCTTCTCCACGGAATCCGGGGCGGCGTCCTTCACGTTCAGGCCGGGAAAAAGCAAGGCCCACGACGCCTCGGTGCGTCGGGCGCAGCTGAAGCAGCGAGCCGGGGGCAGGGTCTATCAGAGCCTGGACAAGCTGAAATCGGAGGCCCGCAGGCTGTACGCGGACAAGCAGAAGAAAAAGGCGACGGTCACCGCCGTGGAGAACAGCCTGAAGGCCCACCCCTGGATGGACCTCAAGCAGAAGCTGGCGGCCAATAAAAACGCCCTGGACAAGATCGAGCGGGATCTGGACCAAGTCAACAGCGCCATCGCTTACCACGAGATGACGAAGCCGAAGAACGACGAGGACGTGCCGCTGTTTTGACCTGCGGACGATAAGGAGGGAATGCTATGGCCGGGAAAACCGGGGAGCTTGGCCGGATCGGTCAGCTACGATGGGGAAGCGCGGGCGGCGAGTCCGTATTTTTTGAAGAATTCCTGCGGGAGCTCCAGGGCAACGAGGGTGTCCAGGTGTACCAGGAGATGGCGGACAACGACTCCACCATCGGGGCGATCCTCTTTGCAATCGAGATGCTCATGCGGAAGTGCGAGTTCCACATCGAACCCGCGTCCCAGGACCGGGCGGACGTGGAGGCCGCGGAGTTCGTCGAGAGCTGCATGGACGACATGGAGCGGACCTGGGCGGACACGCTGTCCGAGATTCTGTCCTTCCTCACCTACGGGTGGAGCTACCACGAGATCGTGTATAAGCGCCGGTGCGGGAAGACGTCCTCTCCGATCACCAACAGCAAGTACAACGACGGGCTCATCGGCTGGCGGAAACTGCCTATCCGCGCCCAGGACACCCTGTACGGCTGGAACTACACCCCAGGCACCGATGACCTGGAGGGCATGACCCAGCAGCCTGCGCCGGACTTTGAGCAGATCACCATCCCCCTGGACAAGGCCCTGCACTTCCGCACCCGGAGCCGGAAGGACAACCCGGAGGGCCGGAGCATCCTCCGCAACGCCTACCGCGACTGGTACTTCAAGAAGCGGCTGTGCGAGATCGAGGCATACGGCATCGAGCGGGACCTGGCAGGCTTCCCGGTGCTGTACGCGCCGCCGGAGCTGGACATCTGGAACCCCGACGACCCGGACGCGGCGAGCGCCCTCAGCCGGGCGGAATACATCGTCTCCAGCATCCGCAGGGACGCACGGGAGGGCCTGGTGCTGCCGGGCAAGGCGGCTGACGGCTCCCAGAGCGGCTGGGAGCTCCAGCTGCTTACCTCCGGCAGCCGCCGGCAGTTTGACACCAACGCCATCATCGACCGGTACAACAAGCAGATCGCCACCAGCGTCCTGGCGGATTTCGTGATGCTGGGCCAGCAGCAGGTGGGGTCCTTCGCCCTGGCGGACAGCAAAACAAAGATCTTTGCTCTGGCCATCGGCACATACCTGGACGTCATCTGCGAGGTATTCAACATCCAGGCAATCCCCCGGCTTATCGACCTCAACGGCGACCACTTCAAGGGGATCAGCGGCTATCCCACCATGGAGCACGGCGACATCGAGGATACAGACCTGATGACCCTGTCCACCTTCCTCAAGGACATGATCGGCGTCGGCCTGCTGGAGCCCGACGACGAACTGGAGGACACCGTGCGCCGGGCCGGGGGTCTGCCGGACCGGAAGGAAGGAGGCCAACCCAGGCCATCCGCTGCGAACGCGGAGGACCAGGAGCGCGAAAAGCCCGCCAGGGAAGCCCTGGAGGACACCAGGAGCGTCCGGATGGCTAGGGAGGGCCACAAGACACAGGGGGAGATCGAAAAGGGCGTCAGAGAAGCACCCACAGCCTCACAGAACGACTGGACTTCCGGAGAGCGCTATGATATACTCCCTGTTAAAAAGTACAACCACAACCATGACGCCCGGGGGCGCTTTGCCAGCGGACCAGGGGGGTCATCTGGAGGGGGCGGTTCAGGCGTGGAGCATCGAGTCTGGGCAAACGTAGGCGGTGGCAAGTATACAGCAGGCGGCACCGTGTATAAACCCGGGGGGACATACGGGGATCGAGCTTTTCGGGTTCCTCCTGACGAAACGGGGAAGCTGCGCGTGTGCATATCTCCCAGCGCTAATGGCTTTGTAAACGGCAAGTATGTGTCTGGGAATTACACAAATGCGATTTTGGAAAACGGCGTTTTTGTTACGCCTAAGCAGAGCGATACACGCTACGTCGTAAAGTTCGCAGTTGAAAATGAAATCGCAAGGCTGAGCGGCGCCAAGACAGACGGTGTGTTTTTTAGGGGTACCAACAACCCGGATGAGCCCGAGATTGCCGCCGCCGGGGGACTTCGGAACTCCGTCAACCACTCATCAGGCGAGGAGGAAGTCGGCGTCAGTGTTTGGGATAAAATGACCTACGCGAGCCACGACTACACCTACCTCGTTACGGGTACCGTCATAGGCGTCGGCTCGGACGGTGAACCTGTTCTTGACCCCAAGACCATCAAGGTAGTCGGCCCGGCTCGCCCGACGGCTGAGGTAGCCGCCGAACACAGCCGGGCTATGAATCGCGGGACCAAAGCGTTCTGCGATAAGTATAACTGGACGGAAGATCAGGTTACCCAGGCCCTGCGCGGCGGGTATAAACGGGTAGACCTTGAAGACGTCGGTGAATAACACGAAGCCCCGATCAGTTTACTCTGATCGGGGCTTTTTTGCCTTTCGTTTTTCCCGGCATTCCGGGCAGTACAGCTGCTTGTGGTGGGTTAGCGTGAACCACTGTCCGCAGCGGGCACAGGCCAGCTGGCGGACGTTTCGTCCCGCCTCCCGGGTCTCTTCGTCATACGCCTCCACAATGGGGTCGTAAAGCTCGACCTCCGCGTCAATGCGGGCCTTCTTGGCAGCTTCGCGGCTGGCAAAACGTCCGATGGTGATGCTTTTGTTTTGTAGGCCGATTTTCGCGATCCAGCACTGCTCCCTGGGCGACCAGTAGACACCGTTGATCCCAGACTGATTGTTCGCGTTGAGGCGCTTACCCGGCCGCAATTTAGAAACCACCGTTCCTTCATACCGCTGGAGGACGTTGTCCTTGTTGGGCGCAATCCTTTGAGTGGCCTTTTCCGCCGTGTCACAGCCACAGGACCGAGAACGCCCAGAAAGCAGGCTCTTGGAATCCACCAAGCGTTCTGTCCCACAGTCGCAGCGGCAACGCCAGTCGTACCAGGCGCCGTTTGAGTGCGGCGCTTCCCGCCGGACTCGCTCCAGGACGGTCCAACGGCCAAAACGCTGACCGGCAAGGTCCTTGTAGAGGTTGTCGTTCCTACGGCAACCGCAGGAGGTCGCGTTCTTGAGCGAGTTGCGCAACATCGTCACCCGCCGCCCACAAGCCTCGCAGAGGCACTCCCATCGGACGGTGTGCTTCCCGGCAGGGCTGACGTAGTCCTCGGGGGCACGGCGGAGGACTAGCAGGTCTCCGAAGCGCTGGCCGGTCAGATCTTGAAATTTTGGCATTGGCCTCACCCACCCTTCAAACGCAGTATATCATAAGCGGCCGGGGGATACAAGTACCCGCCCAGGACCGGTGCAACCCGGACCTGGGCGGTTTTGGTGTATGCTGGGAGAAACGATCAGCGGTCTCCGCGGAGGATGAAGTCCGCGTAGGCCCGTTTATGGTCCACCAGATAAAGGACCAGGTCGTGGTAGCCCTCCCGATTGGCGATGGCCTGGACCGCAGGGACGTCGAACATGTTCGTCTCCCCGGTGGCGCGGATGGCCCGGATCTGTTCCCGGACCCGGGGGGACCACTCCCCCACCAGAATGCGGCAGCGGTCCCGGGGGTATGCGACATTCAGGCCGGAACCGTTGTCCCAGTCCACCAGGACGGAGCCCACGTCGTCCACGCCCCGGACGGTTCCCCGTGTACCCGGAGGCGGAGCCTGGGGGTCGTCCATGCGGATCAGCTCCACCCGGACTCCGGGACGATAGACGTCCCGGAGGGATTGCAGGCGCTTGTCGGTCATGCGGACGCACCTCCCTTCTCGCGGAGAGCCTGACGGGCCCAGAGCTCCGGCTCCGTGGCCAGCGGGGTTTGATCCAGGGCCCGTTTGAGGTACGCCGGGTCGAAATCGAAATCCCGGTAGCCCTCGTGGCAAGTCCTCCAGTAGACCAGAGAGGGAACGCCCAGCTTCCGCTCCTCGTGCATGATGTAGACGAAAGCCCGACGGCGGGAGACCCTGCCGGACTTAAGGTTCCAGATCGGGAGCACCAGCTCCTTCTTGTAATAGAACGCGGGGAAGCCCTCGTAGCGGTCCAGGCGCCGCTCGTCGGCCTCAGAGACCAGCCAGGCGGCCACCGGGACCTGGGACCCCTCGCGGGGCTCCACGGTCAGGTAGGAGCCCGTCTTGGAGCCCTTGAACAGGAGCTCGTAGCCCTCCAGGAAGCCCACCCCGGAGACCGTAGCGTCGGGACAGCGATAGGCCATCTGCTCCTTGTGGAGGTTGGAGCCGTAGGCGAGGTACAGACGTCTTTTCATAAAAAGCATTCTCCTTTCAGCAGGCCGCGGCTTCCACGGCCGGGGCGGCGGCGGACGGACGACCGTGGCGCCAGGCCAGGTCGCCGTCCAGGTTACGGGTGAGGATGTCGCGGGCAGTTTTGAACTCGTCCCCGACGAAGCCCAGCCGGACCAGCCAGGTCCGCATCGCAAACTTCTCGTTTTCCACCTGGGGCTGTTTGGGGCTGCAGGTTTTCAGGTCCTTAGCGGCCTGGCTCATCGCCAGGCAGAGCTGCACGTAGCTTTTCAGCTGGCCGGCGTGGAGGCCGCCCTTCCGCCCGCCGGAGGGGTTATCGAACTGGAACAGCCGGAACTCGACGGTCCCTTTCGTGAAGGAGGCGTGGAGGTTGAGCATGTGGTACCGGGAACGGTTATAGTGGGCGGTGCGGCCGGAGCTGGCGTAGTGGCTTTCATACCAGACGTCAGCCAGAGCCTGCATCGTGGCTGGCTTCTCCCGGTTCAGCCGGTCCAGGAAGGACCGGTTCACGGTCTGGCACCAGCGCTCTGTGCGGTTCTGGGCGATGCGGATCGAGTGGATCAGCAGATTCTCGTGGGAGGCCATAAGATTAGCCAGGTTCCGCAGGGTCTTAGCGGTGTGGTCCTGGAGGCCCACGTGGATGTGGATCCCGCAGGTGTGGCTCGGGTTGGACTGGGCACCCGCGGCCCGGAGCTTGCGGATGACCTCCTGCAGGTCCTCCAGGTCCTCGTACCGGAGGATCGGCGTGACCAGCTCGCAGCAGGGACCGGAGTACCCGCGGCGACCGATGCTGGAGTCACTGTCGAACCGCCAGACGCGGCCGCCCCGGTCCCGGCAGGTCCAGCGGTCATAGGCCCCGCCCGCGTGTTGGACGGTTCCTCGGGTGCCGAAGAAATCTGACACCACGTAGACGGCATTCCTGCGGCTGATGTTGTACATTTCAACCTCGACACCGAAGGTCTGGGTTTTCATCGCGGCGATTTTCTCCAGGTCTTTGTCTTTCATGAGAGGCTCCTTTCAGATTTTGCATATTCATTCCCCCGGGCCCCTCCCGAGGTCGTGTGTAGCTTACCGTACATCACCAGCGTTATCAAGTCATTTTCACCCGTAATGTCCCCAAACTTTGGGGATAGATTTTGTGTATATTTACCCATTTTCTGTATATTTATTCACACAAGGAGGCCAGTCGCATGAGCTACCGATTCAGCAGAAAGAGGATTCGGTCTCCCGTTCGCAAGGCGGGAGAGCCGGACGTGCTGGCCCAGCTCCGGGCTTTCCTGGACACGGCGGAGCCGGAGCTGGCGGCCATCCTGGTCCACCTTTGGGGCTACCAGGGCAACGCCATCACCTACAAGGCCCTGCGGGAGGCGATCCTGCGGGGGGACCTGGACCCCGGGGTGGTGATGGCCTGGCAGCAGGACTATGCGCGCTTCGTCCGGGACCACCTTCTCCCCCTTTGGAAGGACGCCATGGACGCCGGGGCCCGGAGCCTTGCAGTCCCCGCGGCGGACTGGGTCTTCGACCCCATGGGCGACGGCGTCCAGAGCTGGACCGACAGCCGGGCGGCGGACTTCGTGACCGCCGTGACCCAGGACCAGATCGAGGGGCTGCGGGCAGTGGTCCACCGGGCGGCGGTCATGGAGCTGCTGAGCGTGGACGAGCTGGCCCGGGTCATCCGGCCCATGGTGGGGCTGTACCGGGGGCAGGCGGAGGCCAACCTCAACTACTACAACACCCTGATCAAGCGCGGGGCCACCCGACAGGCGGCGCTGGACAAAGCCATCCGCTACGGCGCCAGGCAGCACCGATACCGGGCCTTCATGATCGCCCGGACAGAGCTGGCCTTTGCTTACAACCAGGGGGCTTATTGGGGCACAAAGCAGGCCCAGGCGCAGGACCTGCTGCCGGAGATGATGAAGGAGTGGTCCACGGCAGCCGATGAGCGGACCTGCCCCGTGTGCGGCGGCATGGAGGGGATGCGCCGGGCCATGGACGACCCCTTCCCCTTTCAGACCAGACTGACGGACCCGCAGGTAAGGCTGATGCCGCCGGCGCACCCCAACTGCCGGTGCGCGGTGAAATTCGTGGAGGTGAATTGACATGGCCATGACATTCCGGGACTTCCTGATTCAGGAGCATATTTATCGGGAGGCGGTCCAGAAGTACAACCACAACCATGACGAACGTGGGCGCTTTGCTACCACCTCCCGGGCGGGGGGACAGCACAAGCCGCACATGAAGGGGCAGGAGCTCGTCGAGTACACCATGAAGGAGCTCGGTATCAGTCAGCAGGAAGCAAAGGACATGATCCGGGAGATCAGTGGGTATACAGACGGATACGCCACAGACATGCGCACCTGGCAGCAGGGAGGGTCCCGGTTCGATATGCAGGAAATGACGCCCAGCGAAGCAAAGAGGATGTCAGATCAGGTCGAACGCTACATTGACCTGGCCCCCAAGTGGGGCGACGGTGACATTTATCGCGGCGTCGGGGTCGATGATGTGACAGCAGGCCGGATTCTCGATGAGATTTATTCGGACAAACCGATCAGCATGATGGGAACCAGCTCCTGGACCAGTGACCGAAGCATAGCAGAAGACTTCTCGGAGTTGCCTTCCGCAGACATCGCCATCATCTTCCACGCCCCCGGTACACAGAAAGGGACCAGCATCGACCACATCTCCGATTTTTCGCAGTCCGAGGTCCTGGTCAGTAAAGAGGCCCGGTGGAAGGTTAAACAGTTCGAGGGTGGCATAGATGACGGCTACATGATAGTCGATTTGGAGGAATTGCCATGAAGAGTCTGAAAGAACGGTGGATGAGCGAGAGCCGGCAGATGCGCTTCGTTGTTCCCCAGGCAGGGCCCACGAAAAAGACATTTGCTGTTTATAAAACGGACGATGACCGCCGGCTTGTGTTCGGCTGGGCGTCCATAGCCGTGACGGCGGACGGGGAGCAGCTGGAGGACAGGCAGCACGACGTCATCGACCCGGAGGACCTGGAAGAGGCCGCCTACGAGTACGTCCTCAACTTCGGGGACTCCGGGGAGGAGCACATCGACAGCCTGCGGAAGAAGGGCAAGCTGGTGGAAAGCTGTGTGTTCACCCGGGCCAAGCAGGAAGCCATGGGCGTTCCGGAGGGCACCCTGCCGGAGGGGTGGTGGATCGGATTCAAGATTACGGATGACGACGCCTGGGCTCGGGTGAAGAACGGGACCTACCGGGCCTTTTCTATCGAGGGGACGGCAGAACGGGTTCCGGTGGACAAGGCTCAGGAGCCCACAGGATGCGGCGTGCTGGTTTTGCGGGACGGGAAGGTACTGACAGGCACCCGCATCGAACGCAGCGGCAGAGGGCGACTGTGCGGCCCTGGGGGCCGCATCGAAGAGGGTGAGACCCCGGAGGAAGCCGCGATACGGGAGGCAGAGGAGGAATTCGGAATCGTCTGCCGGGACCTCAAGCCTCTGGGCGTCCAGGACGGCGGGGGCAGGTATGGGACCTCGGCTGTGTTTCTCTGCACGGACTACGACGGGGAGCCCCGGACCGATGAGAGGGAGATGACGGACCCGCGATGGTTGGACCCAGCGGAGGCTCGGGCAGCGGAGGCAGTGTTCCCGCCCTTCCTGGACAGCCTGGAGCTGCTGCCGAAGAAAAGGCGGACGGCAAAGAGCTTCCGGGAAGTGCTTGCAACCCAGGATTGACGGAAACGGAGTATGATACCATCAACACGACCACGAAGGAGGCGATTACATGGCAACCAAGCTGAAAAAGATGAAGCTGACCAGCGTGGATCTGGTGCGGGCGGGAGCCAACCAGGAAGCCAGCATTGAGCTGTTCAAGAGCGAGGTGCCGGTGGAGAAGGACGCGCAGAGCTTCCGGGAGATCACCGACGCCCGGAAGGAGCAGGAAAAACTGTGGGGGTACAACGACGCCCTCACGCAGTCCGTCCGCTCCATCCAGGAGGATCGGGAGCTGGACGAGGAGACCCGGCAGGACCTGCTGCAGGAGACCTGGGAGCAGTATTGCGCAGCCATGGCGGAGGTTCTGGGCCTGGCCTTTGAGGAGAACGCGCCGGAGGAGTCCGAAGAGAAGGAGCCGGTGAATGTGGAGGTGGAGGTGGAGAAAGAACCGGAGATCGAAGAGATCGAAGAGATCGAAGAGATCGAAGAGGTAGGGAAGTCTGCGTTCACATCCGAGTCCGGATGTGACATAATTGAGGAAGTCCAGAAGTTCAACCCCTTCCACGACGCCCTGGGGCGATTTGTAAGCAAGAACGGCTTCAAGACCTACTCCGCCAACCCCAAGAGCAAGGCGGGGCAGATGGCGATTAGCCGCTCTGCCCAGGCAGGGCACGGGCACACTATGAACGTCCACCGGGAGAGCAAAGGGGAGAACATCAACCAGAACTATGACTGGATGCAGGGCAAGCCCTACGGCAAGCCTGCGGCCTCTGCAGCCCCCGCCACTGCATCGAAACCCGCAGCAGGTAAACAGACGGCGGAGAAGCCCAAAACGCCGCCTGCGGCCTCTACGAAGCCCACGACGGACCAGGACATCGAGACCGCCGTTGCGAACATCAACCTGTCCAGCGAACAGAAGCAGGCATTGCAAGCGAGAGACAGCACCCGCCAGCCTTGCAGTACAAAGAAGATTGTCGACGATTACGCTGGTACGCGGATTAATGGTCAGGACATTTCAAAAACTTTCGACGCCCAAAAAAGCAAGGGTTCAGGCACCGCTGTTGACGCCGTAGTCAGGGCTCAAGGTTGGGACACGGCACCTCCCACGATCACAAGCGACCGCGACACGTTTGAAAAGCTGTGCTTTGCCAACGGGCATGTTCTAATGCGAACGGTCCACGCTGGTCAGGGTAAGACATCAACAGAAATCGCAGTGCAGACCATGACTCGAAGCGACGTCCCTTTGAACGCAAGCGGCAGTACCGCGTATGGCGGAGGGATGTATATGGTGGACACGCGCATCCATCTTACCGCCAGTGCCTGGGGCGTAGGAAATCGTGTTGCCCTGGGTCAGGACGAGTCCTACGGTTACGGTGATACACAAATGATGGCGACGTTCAGACCGGGCGCTAAAATCGCAACACCTGCGCAGGCTCAAGCCATGCATAACGAATTCCAGGCGCTCACCCACAAAGACCGGGCAAGATTCAACTACGACTACGGGGCATATATCGCGTCAAAAGGATACGACGGAGCAAAGTGGCACAAGGACTCGGACCCCGCGGCGTACCTCACCGTGTACAATAAGAGCGCCTTGGTTTTCTTTAGTGAGGTTGCGGAGGCGTAAGTCTTCCACTTGACTTTTAGAGGACGGCGTTTATAATGCGAGTAACGAAAAAAAAAGCCGAAAGGAGGGCAACACATGAATCAGGAAAACCTGCTCCCGAAGAAAGTGCGTCTTGCCGGGGCACGGCTGTCGGGTACACGTGAGACAGCGGAGCACAGACGCGGTGGTCCGCAGCAGCAAGCGGGAGTTAAAAAGCTGCTGGATAATTCGCCGTTTTTTACGAGCCTGACAGAGGCCGTAAAGCGGGCCATGAAAGACCGGAAAGAGGAAAAATGGTCCCACGTCATGGCTCCGTGGGATGAGATCGGCAAGGGATACTGGGTCATCCGCGACAGCGACCCTAACTACAAATACATTTGTTTTTCCGGGCTGCGCGGAGTGGTTCCCGCTGAAATGGTTGATGTTGCGTGGGAAGCGCTAGCAAAAAACAACGTCGATACCATCGAAGAAGTCTGAATTAGGGTGCAACCCAAAAGCCCCCTCCCCCGGTGTATCATAGTTCTGCTATGACTCACGAAGGGGGGGGGCTTTATGA
>Ga0326513_10000126_pt1 | contig 59783 bp, 42 predicted proteins | sample 2_2465_0518_D_FD_203654 | JGI IMG/M metagenome (GOLD analysis project Ga0326513, IMG submission 203654) | Bovine rumen microbial communities from UC Davis, California, United States - 2_2465_0518 | ecosystem: Host-associated > Mammals > Digestive system > Stomach > Rumen | place: USA... | reverse complement strand
CGAATCACTTCTCGCAATATTATCGGCAATAGGTACTTGTTCTTCTTCGATATGCAATTCTTCAGTCTTTGGATCTCCGTAAGTGTGATTTTCCGTGTAAGTATCTCCTTGCGCTGTTTTTTCAGCATCTCGTCTGATTTGATATATAATCTTTTGAATCTCGTCTTCGATAAAAGAAGGTATATCTTCTATCATTCTTTCAAAAACCAACTTTTGAAAATAAATCTTGGCTTGTTGATTACTCATTCCTTTTGATATCATGTTAAAGTTATCTTAATAAATGGTTAAGTTGTTATGTTTTAGTATATTCTATTCTTTACTTATGTCATGTTTTTAAAAATTCTAAATAAATGCTTTCGTATTAATCAAATTCTCGTGATTAGGATTTGCTAAGTCTGCTTTATTTAAATTTTTAAATATGTGATATTTAATACATAATTCACTTAGTTTACCATATTTTTTCTGGTCTATACAATCTTTTAAACTTTCTATGTAGTAATAGATGAGAAGTAGTTCATATTGTGTCAAAAGTGCTGTTAGCTGATTTGCATATCCTTGTTGTTCTGTTGGCTCAAGCTTTGATTTATCAATATATGAATAAATATTGAATAGATAATTGAAATATGAATCAAATATATTAGTAGCTGAATCATTTAGAAAGAAACGTGAGTTATTCCTCAATTTTTCTTTCAGACCTAATAAATCATCTCTTCCATTAACAAAATATTTCTTTTTTGTGTAAAACCATTCAAATATATCTCTTCCTTTCCCTTCATAACAATCTGCGCCATCAGAATTTTTATAAGAAAGATTTTCAGTTAATGTAATGAAGAATTCTATTTGCTTATATAGATTTGATTCAAATGATTTATTGTAACTATCTTGTTGTTGCCAATAAAGTGTGACAATTACAACTCCGAATGCAAGCCCTGAAAATAATGCATTCAATGCCCCAAAAGAGCTATTAAAGACACTCGTCCAACAGCAATAATTGTAGTAATAAACAAATATGCTAAAAATTATAGTGGCAATGAGTACTAACGTACAAATTATACATATTTTCTTTGTCATATGACTTAATTTTATAATCTATATTTCTATCTTAAAAAAACTTATTATTATTTTTTATCAAATATCAATCTATCTTCATTAGATAAATCATTACGGTAAACAAAGCCATTTAGTTTTGCCGAATCTACTATATCATCATTCAGATAGCATCGTATATCATAGCAGCGAGGTGGATCAAAGGATAATTCCATACGACATATAGAGATACGTACTACATTATTAGAAGAATTAGCTCTGTTTAGAAATTCATTTAATATTTCATCACTTACTTCTTGCGATGTAGCAATCTGTCTTTTCACTGATTTTTTTTCAATATTCATAATCTTTTGTAATTTGAAAAGTTATCATTTAACATCTTTAACTAAACGAACAGATCTTTTTCCTCCTAATACACCAGCATTACTGACACAAATCAAACCATTTCCCCATAGCCAAGCTACTGTCATAGGGATATAATATGATGAAATCCAATCCATCACATCATAGCTATAGCCTCCCCAAGACAAGGCTCTTTGTGGAGTACATGGGAAAAAAACAGCTCCGACTTGTTCTAACATAATCCATTGAGAATATGTATATTCGTTCCAAGCTTTCTCATCAAATTGGATTCCAGAAGGAATTATACAATTATCAGGAAGAATAATAGCACCAATTAAACCATTGATTTTCGCTATTGCTCGGAGCTTACTTGCGTTTTTTCTCTTGTCATTAATATATATCAATTCTTCGTTCGTCAAACATCTCCATTTTTTTGGTAGATTATCGCCATTATCTATTGCATTATAGCGCCCCCAATCCGATTTTTCGTTTAAATAACCATCAAAGGAAGTATTTCCCCATGGAACATAATTCGCATATCCACTTGTGCCATAATCGAATAAATCTGCCCAACCATCGTATGTTGAATCGGTACATGCATAATTCAAAGTATCAAGTTGACTTTCTGCAAAACGCCATGTCCCTTGTTTGAATGTCCCATCAGCACAGCGATGCGTCCCTAATGAAGGGTTATATTGAAGTCTGCCACGTGAGAAACGCACCTTTTGAGTTTCTGATATTGAAAATTCACCACTTAATAAGCCATCTCCGATAGCTACATAAGTTTTAATTTGAGCTGATTTATCTCCTGCATGTGCTTTGATTGTTACTTGTCCTGTTCTATGGGAGGTCAAAACACCATCCTCAACAGAGACAATTGAAGGATCTGAAGATGTCCAATATACTTTTGATGTTGAAAATGGAGTTGTTGTTGCAATAATAGTTTTTGTTTGCTCTAATTCGGTAAACCATACTTCTGTTTGGTCTAATGTAAGTGAAGTGACCAAATTGTCAATGATGGTTTGGTCAAAGTCTGTAGTCCCTGTTATTCTACGGACTTTTAAGGTTGTCCCATTTGACAATGTAAAATATACATAGGTGTCGTCTTGTTCTACAGATTCAAACATACTATCCCCATCCTTACCATTTTCTCCGTCGGCACCATCTTTGCCGTCTTTTCCATCTTCTCCTTTGGCTTTGCCGAGTTGAATCCATGTCTTGCCCTCATCGTAGGAAACATACCAATAGTCATTCTCTATTTTGAGTTGCGGTGTGATACCGTCTTGTCCGTCCAAACCGTCCACTCCATCTGCGCCGTCAATACCATCTTCTCCGTCTGCGCCGGGTCTGCCATCGCGACTGGTTACGGGTATGCGTTCGCCTTCGGGTGTAAGCATCCACTCGCCATTCAGAGTCCAATAGTATGCACCATCGCTGTCTAATCTGACACTTATTAGCGGAGTGATACCATCTGCTCCATCGTTACAGTTAGTGCCATTATATATGGTAATTGGTGTGTGTTGTGCAAAGGTGATGGTATAGCCTATTTCAACACCATCTTTAGTAATTGGAGTAACATTGATGATATAGTCATTATTTAAAATAACGTCAACAATAGTTTGTAAAGCATTGATATTGGTGTTCATTTCTTTACATAGTTCTTCAAGTCGTGCTACACGACCATCAAGGTTGTCAAGTTGCGATTGCAACTCATTGATTTTATCCCACAACTCGTTTTGGCACGACATAAAGCCAAAACATACTAAAATCATAAAAAGTTTCTTTTTCATATCGGTTAAATCATATATGTTTACACACAAAAAAAGCGGACTTCGTAAATTACTCGTTCCGCTCCTTTAGGCTCCCGAAAAATTGCCTTCTATTGTGAAACAAGCAACCACGAAGCCACACCGTATATAGATACAACATACCTATTTGGTATGTGTACGGATATACAAGCAGGCATCTATTGTTGCATTGTCTTGACAATAGGATTTTTGAATTTTCGGGATTCAAAGGAGCCAAGAACAAAGCGTCAATAAACGCTATGATATGTATTTTATTATTTCTTATCCCATATTAATAGGGATAGTAAAAGTAACGTTGCAAAATTACGTGTTATTTATGATTTATACAAGAAAACGACTGATTTTTTTTGAGAATCAGTCGTAGAGGCTATTATTTTTTTATGTATTTTAGATTATCGCTCTCTGAGATATCAATGATTTCCCGTTATGCTTCGTCAGCTGACTGATAAAAAATTCAGATGAGAGAGGAGCATGCTGTCTTCACGCTTTGAACCAGAGAAGTTTGTATATCATATTGTTAAGTGTTTTTCGTTCTATTATCGAATTTCGGAGAATAATTGTGTGTTTTTTGTTGAAAAACTTGTTGTTATCAAATAATATTTATACCTTTGCAGTCTAAAATGACTTTTCTATTCGACACTTTTGTGGTGAAAATGACTTTTTTATTCGACACTTTATGCTTGAAATGACTTTTTGAAACGACAAATTATATAATTATGGAACGTCTAAACGCCATCTATCTGCATTTACTTGAAGAAGTAAATCTTGATTTCTTCCGTTATCTCTATCCTATGATAAATTGGGATAACCGCTTAATCATTATTCGTGGTCAGAAAGGAGTTGGTAAGACAACTATGATTTTACAGCATATCAAGAATACTTTCCCTGACCCGACATCGGTGTTCTATGCTTCTGTCGATAATTCTTGGTTTACTACACATACTATTGTTGACCTTGCTGATTATTTAGTATCACATGGTGTTACGCATCTCTTTCTTGACGAAGTACATAAATATAAAGGTTGGGAGCAGCAGATCAAAGAGATTTACGACTCATATCCGAAACTGAAACTTGTTGTTACCGGCTCGTCAATGCTTCGTCTTGACGAAAGTGAAGCCGATCTTTCACGCCGTCGTAGGACATATACGCTACAGGGTATGAGTTTTAGAGAGTATCTTAGGCTTGAAGGTGTGGCGGATATAGAACCATATCAGCTGCCTGACATATTAAAAAATCATAGTGTCATAGCGTCACAAATATCAAGCAAGATACCTGTTCTGAAATACTTTGAGAAGTATTTAATCAATGGTTATTACCCCTTTTATCGTGATGAAGGAGATGGTTTTCTTGAACGATTGGAAAACGTGGTAAATGTGATTATTCAAGTTGAAATCCCATCAGTAGCCAAGGTTGAGTACGAATCGGTATATAAGATAAAAATACTTCTTGGAATATTAGCGCAGCAGACACCTTATACTCTGAATGTCAAAGACCTGTCAACAACGCTTGGAACATCAAGAGATAGTATTTATAAAATGTTAGAGTTACTTGAGCGTGCATCATTGATAAGGCGTATATATCAGAATTCCGGCAAAATGAAGCAACTCCAGAAACCGGAAAAGATACTCTTCGATAATACGAATCTGATGTATGCCCTTGCACCAAATATTGACGTAGGGACTATGCGTGAAACTTATGTTGCCAATATGCTGTGTAATAGAAATTTAAGTATGCCGCAAAAGGGTGATTTGCTTGTTGATGACCAATATCTATTTGAATTAGGCGGAAAAACAAAAAGTTATAAGCAAATAGCAGATATTTATAATAGTTACATCATAACAGACGGCATTGATGTAGGTATGGGTAACCGCATCCCACTGTGGCTGTTCGGCATGCTGTACTGATTATTCTCCAAAATGTCTAAACTATTGTTTTTTCGGAGTATAGAATACCTTGAAAAACAATTTAGTATTTCTTTTATAGATTCATATCTTATGCTAAATATGTAATACTAATGTCAGAATACAATTCTCTATGAAAACAAAAAAAGAGGCTTCAGCCTCTTTTTTATTTATATGCAAGTTTTGAGTATTAGTCGCGAGCAATACCGATTAGGTATATCAGATAGGCAAGCGATGATAATGCTGCCACAACGTATGTGTAAGCCGCTGAACGTAATGCCTCTGATGCCATTGGAGTCGTCTGTTGGTCAGTTATTCCGGCTTGCTCAAGCCATATAACGGCACGGCGTGAAGCATCGATTTCGACGGGAAGTGTAACCAATGAAAATAATGTGCCAACGGCATATAAGCCGATACCTACCCAGATAAGCTGAGGTAATGAGTTGATTAGCAACATTCCTGCCAATATAACCCATGTAACGTATTTGTTGGAAAAATTAACCGCAGGTACAAGTTTTGATCGCAATCCTAACCATGTATATGATGTGGCATGTTGAACAGCGTGACCACATTCATGTGCGGCAACAGCGGCTGCTGCCACATTGCGTTGATTATAGACCGCTTCACTTAAATTCAAAGTCTTGTTGGTCGGATTATAATGGTCGGTCAACTGACCTGCCACACTTACTACTTTAACATCATAAATACCATTGTCGCGTAACATCTTTTCTGCCACCTCTTTACCTGTCATCGGCAGTGGTACGCGAGAATATTTGTCGAAACGATATTGCAAAAGTTTCTGTACGGCAAACGATGCTATCATCGTGCCAATAAAAATTATCCAGTACATAGTTATTTAGTATTTAATTTTTCTCAAATCTAATCTCTCACAGCGCAACGGCGGTCTAACCTCTTACAGCGCTGCGTTCTAACCTCTAATATCGCAATTATTGTGCCAATCAGCCTACTTTTTCTTTTTTGTCAGGGTATTGCAGTGTTTGCATGTGCCATACACGTATAGTGAAAAATTGGCAGGATTGAAATTCTTAAATCGGTGCAGATTGACGGCTGATGTGATGTTTTTATCATAGAAATCTTGTATCCTTCCGCAGTTGGTGCATTTGAGTTGCATGTGTATGCCACGCCTCTTGGCACGCTCATAGAGAGTCTGTTGTTCGCCTGCCGAACGTTCTATTTTGTGAATGATGCCACACTTCTCGAATAGCAACAGAGTGTTGTAAATCGTTGGCAGACTTATCTGTATGTTTTGCGTTATCTCTTGGTGGATTTGTTCTGCCGAAAATGCACGCTTCTGCTTGCATATCTGGTCAAGAATACTATACCTCTCAGAAGTCTTGCGCATGTGATTAGCGTTCAAGTATTCGGTCAGCAGATATTCTAATTCTTGATATATTTGGTCTTGATTGGATGGCATAAAATAATATTTCTGCAAAATTACTATTTTTTTCAGATAAAATCGCTATCTTTGCATGCGGATTGTATCAAAAATGTATAATGATTATGAAAAAAATTGTAGTTTTTACCGGTGCCGGTGTGTCGGCTGACAGTGGGTTATCAACTTTTCGTGATGCTGATGGACTTTGGGCTAATTATCGTATTGAGGATGTATGTACGGCTGAGGCTATTGTTCGCAATCGTGATTTAGTAATAGATTTCTATAATGAGCGACGTCGAGAAATGTTGTCCAAAGAGCCGAATGCTGCGCATAGAGCGTTTGCTGATTTAGCCAACTATTATGATGTGCAGATTGTTACTCAAAATGTTGATGACCTACATGAGCGTGCCGGAAGTAGCAATGTATTGCATTTGCATGGAGAGTTGACCAAATTGCGTAGTAGTTATAATGAAACTGCTACTGTTCCGCTGCAAGGTTGGGAGCAAGATAAAAATGCTCGACATCCTGACGGCTCATTGTTACGCCCATATATTGTTTTCTTTGGAGAGGGAGTTCCTAATTTCCCTAAAGCATGTGATATTGCTGCAACAGCTGATATCTTTATCGTTGTTGGAACATCGTTCAATGTCTATCCTGCCGCTTCTCTCTTGCAATATGTCCCTCGAAGCACTGAAATTTATGTTGTTGACCCGGGTGAACCGAATTTTGGAGAGTATAAATCACGTGTGAAATGGATTAAGGAGCGTGCTGCAGTAGGTGTCCCTGAACTTTGCCGACAATTGATTGCTAACAAGTAGGTTAGACATTTTCAAATACGTTGGGTGGAAATTTCTTGCGTATGCGGTATCTCACTGTATAGATAGAAGCAGCCTCAACATTGAACATTTCAGCAGCCTGTGCCGGCTTGAGATTCATGCCTTGAAAGACTATTACATATTGCACGTCCAAGGCAGTGAGTGGTGAAGTGGCTTGGTCAAGAATTGACTGCATCTTGTCAACATCTACTTCATTGAGCAAATCGGCATATTTCGGAAAATCAATGGTCATACGCTTGATTGTTTGCCGCAATGTAGTGTTGCGGCTTTCTTTTTGCAACTCAGCCTCCAACGCTGCCTCATAGAGCGATTGCTCACGGTTCTTTTGTAATATGCGACGTATTATAATCGTTAAAATGATTATTATCAATAATGTAACTATGGATATGACAGCAATGGTGTAGTTACGCATTATGACGTCGTTGCGTTGTTTTAGTCTTAATATCTCTTGCTCTTTACGTTCAGCGTCAAATTGGATTTCAATGTTGCTGATAGCGCGCATCTTTTCTATATCAAAAATCTTGCGCTCCTCTTCATATTGAAGTGCTTGATAATCGTAGGCTTTCTGATAATGACCGATTGAATGATTATATTCTTTGATGAAAAGGTAAAGTTGCTGTTGGTTGAGTATTTTGTCGCGATATAGTATATGATTGTCGTTAGCAAGCATGTCTAACAACCTATTGAATCCATACTCTACGCTGTCATATTCATGCCTATAATATTGTAGCCAAATACGTTCGCTTGCTACATGATATACGAGATTGGAACTATCGGATGGTATTTTTGACAGTGGAATATATTGCTCACACAAATCAATGTATTTAGTGATGGAATCAAACTCCTTGGGTGATTTATATACATCAAATCCACTTGCTAAATTAAAATAGTCCCATGCCGGATTGATTTGATAGGCTATGAGTTCTTGTTTCGTTAAATGTCTGGCAGCATCTATTGCCTTATAGAGATATGTGAAAAAGAGGTTTTGTTGTTCAATATCTTTGGTGTATCGATATTTTGCATCAGCCAGATGATAATTTGCATGATAATATTGGTAAGCAATAGGGTAGGTAGGGTACTTTGAGTATAATGAAGTTAGATTTTTGATTACTTCGTTCAGACCAAGAGTATCTTTCAGACTATAAAACTCTGTTGCTATAGCCACAAGACATTCTGACTGCCAATAAGCAGACGTATCATTATCAATACGTTGATAGTATTGTATGGCTTGTTGGAAATTTATATGGGCAGAGGCTGTATTGCCATAGTCCTGCTCATAATGTCCTCTTTGACGATATAATTCGCCTAAAAGCATAGGATCGTTTACGTCTTTTTCTATGTCTGACAGATAGTTAAGACGTTGTAGAGTTCGTTGGTGGTTAGTGCGATAATTACATATCGAATCCAAAACACACCTCATTATGTCATCTGCAGAGTCTGTTGTTGTGTGGGCTATTGTTGTGTAGAAGCAGATTGACAGTAGTGCGGTAAGCGTTGCTAATTTTTTAATCACAGTCTTGTATGTTTATTATGTATTATGTGTTGTTAAACAAACGGTTGCCATGTTTGCGTATGCCCCAATAGTTGACATTCAAATCGGCTTGTTTATCCACTGCTTGTGCATCATGCAGCAGATTGATGTAAGCTTGGTCAGCCCATTGGATTGAAGTCTGGAAAAACGGGTAAACAATGTTTATTGTTGTGGCTTTGTCAATAGGACCATTGGCTGTGAATATATCAAAACCATGGCCGCAACTAATCCATATATTGTTCGTAATAATAGCACGATCATGAAACACATCAGCGGCATGGTATATCATAAGTTGAAAATCTAAATGTGGACGTATCTGCTTAATCATTTTTACCAATGGCGAGACACTATGTTTCAAAATGTTGCGTTTATCTTCGGTGAATATACAAATTTGATAAGGTAAGTCTTGTGCTAATTCGTAAGGTAGTAAAATTTTCAGAATTGGTAATAAGTTGTACTTAATTCGCTGATTATCAAATAATAAATAATTGTCGGTGATTATGAGCGTATTGCTTATGTTTATTTTGGGCTCGTCTTTAAGCAGACCGCGCATAAAATTCCAGTCTTTTGCTAAAGGGGAAGGAAAAGCGGTGCCGCTGTCTTGAAAAATATGTTGTGCTTTGTTTAGTAGTTGCAAGTTGAGTATGATAATGCCGAAACGTTGCGACTGACTATTGCATATTTCTGTTGTCTGGTTAGTTAAATAGACGGCATTGAGTTGATTGTTAGTGATATGCTCTTTTGTTAAGTTCTGAATATATGGAAATTTATTTTTTTTGCATTTAAGCCCGCATGCTCCCTCTGTTGATTTTTGCCATAATGAGAGCAAAAAACTATCAGATGGCACTTGAAGTTGAAATTCCTCAACTGATAAATCAAATATAATGTTCGATTTAGCAAGAAAACAGTATAAGTTAATCCATTGCCGAGTATATTGCATGTTCCGTTCCGACGGGTCTAACACTGACGGGCAGGCTTTGATAAATGTTTGCCAAAAGGCATATTCGCAATATACTGTTTTTCGGTACATGATTGAGGCAACGGAAAAATGAGTATTTTTACTATTTCATGGCTCGCAATAGGTCAAGCGATAAGTTATTGGCTTCGTCTAACAAACCGCTTCCTAAGGTATCGGTCAGCCTGCCATCATCTGCAATATCTATCTGTTTTACTTGCGGAACGTATAGAGGACGCTTTTCAGGATTGGCATCATAGACGTATATAAGTGAGATATCTGACGGTTTTATGAGCGATTGCGCTACTAAGGTCTGAGTGCTTCTTATCAGATATTCGCTATGAGTTTCTATGATAAATTGAATGTTGTAGGTCTTGTAGGCATCTATAAATAGTTCTGCAAGAATTGACTGAAAGCGGGGGTGCAGATGAACTTCAGGCTCTTCAAAGGCAATAGTTGTGGATGCCTTGCAGTCAAGTATGGCAAGTTCGATGCGTAGCATGATGGCAAATAGTTGGGTTATTCCATATCCAAAGTCGGCAAGCAAAGTTCCATGTTTGTCGCCTCGAGCACATAGTCTAATCACTGCACCAAGCATGTCAGGGTCACTTTCAACGCGAATCTGTTCGCCAATACCGAAACGTTGTACCCAACGATTCATAAAAGTGTTTGGCTCATAGTCGGCTCGCTGGCAATTTTGGCATGCTATTATATAATGTTTCAGTATTTGAGTGAACTCATCATCTGCCTCAAGTGGATATAAACGTTTGACGCTTACTATCGTAGAACTTACGTACGACAATGAGTCTGTTACGTCTTGGGTCATAACGTCTTCAATCAACTGCTGACCATGTGGGTCAGATTTCATCTCTTCATTTTCACGCGAGGAATATAGTATTTCGCCCTGTGAGTTTTGAATGCTGAAACCTGTCAAATATCCGTTGTTCGGATTACTTCCATCTCGATCATTAAAGTCAAGAGTTATGCGTGTGTCTTGGTCAAGCAGATGACTATGAACATTGTAGGCAAATGATATAGGAGTTTGATTGATAGACGATTGCTGAGTTCTTGATGTTGAGCGATGTCTTATTTTTTGAAATGTTCCCAATAAGTTGTTTGGCTTGCGCGAAAAGTCGAGTTGATATTTATGCAGTCGAATTGGTTGATTGTTGATTTTGTCGCGCTGAATGTTAGATAAGAAATCATTAAGCAACACAAGCGATTTGACAATGCTGCTTTTGCCTGAACTATTGCAACCTGTCAGAAGAGTTATCGGGCGTATGGCTATCGTTACACCATCTTGGTCGAAAACTCTGAAATTTTTGATGGAGTAGATATTGTTCATTAAAGTCAAAAGTCCAACCTTTTGACTTCTGTGTCAAAAAGTGTATTGTGGAGATGGCGGGAGTCGAACCCGCGTCCAAACAAGGAACGAATATGCTTTCTACACGCTTATCTTCGCTTCTATTTTCGTGCGTTAGCAAGACCGAAGCCACCAACTAACACCTTAGCCTCTTTGTTTTCGGCTGCATGACGAGGCGCATGCCGCCTATCTCCGATATTTCCGCACCTCCTTTTCAAGCCGCCTCAGAGACCGGGCACTTGGGAGATGTCTCGTTTCCACACTCTTGGCGGAAATTAAGCAAACCTACTATACTTCAGTTTAGGCAGCGAGAGAAACTTGATAGTTGCCAGTTATTATGTTACAACCCAATTTATTACGGGCTTCGATTGCAGTGCCCGACGTGCTTACATACCCCCTCAACTTGCTGTCAAAACCAAACATCCCCATTGTGGAGGTCAATAATAATGTTTATTTCACTCAATGCAAAATTACTAACTTTTTTATTGTTGGCAAAATATAAATCAAAAAAAATCTGTATTAATTGAAAAAAGTATGCTTGAAGTGGAAGTCTTGCAAGCATACTTTTCAATTTTTTGCAATAGTTTTCGTTTTGCTATGCAGAACAGATACGTTTTATGCCTTAATTATTTTTACTTTGACTATATAGTCGTCGAAGTCTAATACCGTGGCATCTTCTAAGTGGTCAACAACGTCCAATGATGTGGCAAGCACTTGAGATGAAATATAATTCTTGAAGTCTGCTATCGTATCATTGATTTGTTCGAGACTCTCCACCTCTACTCTTATGCGGTCGGTTATCTCTAATCCACTGTCTTTACGCAAGTTCTGAATACGATTGACAAGTTCGCGGGCTATACCTTCGCGTCGCAATGGTTCGCTAACCTCTATGTCAAGAGCAATGGTGAGTAGTCCTTCGTTCGCTACCAACCATCCCGGCATATCTTCGGTCAGAATATCCACATCGTTCAAGTCTATTGTAGCCTGTTCGGTTGAGAGTTGAAGAGTTGCTTGTCCGGCTTGTTCGAAAGCACTTATCTCAGCCTGACTCATGGAGGTTATCGTTGCGGCTAATTTTTTCATTAGTTTGCCGTATTTCTTACCTAATGTTTTGAAATTCGGTTTGATCTTTTTCACCAATTTGATTTCTGACTCTTCGGCTTTGACTATTTGCAAGTCTTTGACATTAACCTCAGATTTGATGAGGTTGCTGACATAGAGTAATTGCTCTAATGTCGTTTGGTCAGGAGCAGGTATGACTGCTTTTTGAAGTGGTTGGCGAACCTTCTTGTCAGCCTTGCGACGAAGTGCAAGAATCATCGACGATGCTTGTTGAGCCAATTGCATGCACTGCTCTAAATTTTTGTCGATCAGATCAGTATTTGCTTGTGGAAAATCTGATAGGTGAACAGATTTCTCGCCTGTCAAATCTCGATATAATCTGTCGGCGTAGAAAGGTGCTATTGGTGCCATAAGTTGCGAAACGACAACTAAACATTCGTGTAGTGTTTGATATGCTGATCGTTTGTCGGTGTTCAACTGTCCGCCCCAGAAGCGTTTACGATTTAAGCGGACGTACCAGTTGGATAAATTGTTGTTGACAAAATCTTCTATCGCACGACCTGCTTTTGTCGGTTCGAAATGCTCGTAAGCATCGGTAACATCTATTATCAGACTATTCAACTGCGATATAATCCAGCGGTCGATTTCCAGACGCTGTGCAACGGCTACTTGTTCTTCTTCGCCCGTGTAACCATCGACATTGGCATATAATGCAAAGAATGAATATGTGTTGTAGAGAGTGCCAAAAAATTTACGTTGCACTTCTTGTATTCCCTCTGCGTTGAATTTCAGATTGTCCCATGGTGCAGCGTTGGTCATCATGTACCAGCGTAGTGGGTCTGAACCATATTGTTCGATGGTAGCAAATGGATCAACGGCATTGCCTAATCGTTTGGACATCTTATTGCCGTTCTTGTCAAGTACCAAACCATTGGAAATTACATTTTTGAATGCCACAGTACCATCGATCATAGTGTGTATGGCATGTAATGTGAAGAACCAACCGCGTGTTTGGTCAACACCTTCGGATATGAAGTCGGCTGTCAAACCGTCTTTTGAAGGGTGCTCGAAAGGATAGTGTACTTGAGCGTATGGCATTGCTCCGGAGTCGAACCATACATCTATCAAGTCCAATTCGCGTTTCATTGGTTTACCTGACGGACTTACAAGCACTATAGAATCTACGTATGGTCGATGCAAGTCTATGTTTTCAGGTGCGTAATTTTCTTTTGAATAGTCGCCAACACGGAATTTTTTGTACGGATTGACTGACATAAAACCAGCCTTGACCGATTTCTCAATTTCAGTTATCAATTCCTCTATTGAGCCAATGCAGATTTCTTCCTGACCATCTTCTGTTCGCCATATAGGTAGCGGTGTACCCCAGTAGCGTGAACGCGACAGATTCCAATCGTTTAAGTTTTCAAGCCACTTGCCAAACCTGCCAGTACCTGTTGATTCAGGTTGCCAGTTGATAGTCTTGTTGAGGGCTATCATCTCGTCACGCATGGCTGGTGTCTTGATAAACCATGAGTCTAATGGGTAGTAGATGACAGGCTTATCGGTGCGCCAGCAGTGTGGATAGTTGTGAATATGTTTTTCAATCTTGAAAACCTTATTTGTCTGTTTGAGCATGACGCAGAGGTCGATGTCCAAAGTCGTGGCATCATCCTTCAGTGATGAGTCGTAAGCGTTCTTGACATATCGTCCAGCCCATTGGTAATAAAGTTCGATATTGACATTTTTCTTCACGTAATCTTGGTCAAGATCCTCAAGTTTGAAGAACTTGCCGGTCATATCAACCATTGGTCGCTGTTCGCCTTTTGTTGTTGTAAGCAGTAGTGCCGGAACACCTGCTTTCTTGGCAACGAAAGCATCATCGGCACCGAAGGTCGGAGCGATATGTACGATACCTGTACCATCTTCGGTGGTTACATAGTCGCCCGGAATAATGCGGAAAGCACCTTCTCCAGGATTAACCCATGCTATGAGTTGTTCATATTTCATACCTACTAAGTCGGTACCTTTACATTCGCCAAGTATCATATAGTCCGCTTCATCTTTGTAGTAGGCACTTAGTCGCTCTTTGGCAAGCAAATATATTGCCGTCGTTTGCGAATAAGGATTTTGGGCTTTGACAAACACATAATCAATCTTTGGACCAACGCATAGTGCTGTGTTTGAAGGTAGAGTCCATGGGGTTGTAGTCCATGCCAATACGTAAACATCGAAACCTAATTCATTGCATTTAAGCATTGAGGCAATCTTTACTTTCTCGCTCTCTGCTAATCTGAATTGGGCAGTACATGTCGTATCTTTTACATCACGATAACAACCGGGTTGGTTCAACTCGTGTGTGCTCAATCCTGTTCCTGCAGCAGGACTATATGGCTGGATTGTATAACCTTTATATAGCAACCCCTTATTATATAGTTGCTTGAGCAAGTACCAAAGTGTCTCGATATATTTATTGTCGTAGGTTATATAAGGGTCGTCAAGATTAACCCAATAGCCCATCTGCTTGGTCAGTGTTGTCCATTCGCGCGTGTATTTCATTACCTCTCGACGACAAGCGGCATTATAGTCGTCAACGCTGATTTTTTTGCCGATGTCTTCCTTGGTGATACCCAACATTTTTTCAACACCGAGTTCGACGGGCAGACCATGAGTGTCCCAACCCGCCTTGCGTTGAACTTGAAAACCACGCATTGTCTTGTAGCGGCATACTAAATCTTTGATTGTTCGTGCCAGAACATGGTGTATGCCGGGCATACCATTTGCTGACGGAGGTCCTTCGAAAAATAAGAATTGAGGTGCGCCATCGCGTGTGTCAACCGATTTCTGAAAAAGATTTTCGGCTTCCCATTGTCGTAAAACTTCTTTGTTTACTTCTGAAAGGTTGAGTCCCTTATACTCGTTAAAGTGTTTCATCCTATATTCTGTAAGATTTTATGTTTTTAGTTGTGATTATATTATTCTTTTGGCATCATTACAACTTCAAATACGTTACCTGATTTGAGCAGTTGGTTGAGAGTGTTTTTGACTGTTTCTGAAGTTATACCTTTAATCAAATCGTTAAAGCCTGTATAGTAATCTACTCCCCATAAATAGTATGATGGAAGAATATCGCCATCCCAGTAATCGTTTTTCTCAATATCTTCTGCAAAGTCTTTCAGTAGCGATTCTTTTGATTTCTGCAAGTCTGTATCAAGAGGTCCGTTTTGTGCCATATTATCAACCTCTTGGTGAATAATCTGCATCAGTTTTTCTTGTTTGAGCGGGTCGGTATCGAACTGCATAATCAGTATGGCTCTCTTGTATGGACGATCAGCACTGTAGCCGTATGTACCTACACCGTATGAGCCTCCTTCTTTTTCGCGCACTGACTCTAAATAACGCATATCAAGACAGCGACCTATAACATCCATGTTGTATTCCACTTCAAGTGAATAAGGCATATCGTAAGATGTGTATTGAATGCGATTTGAGGCTGTGTGTATAGTCATTTCGCGTGAGAAATAATTTTTCTGTTTGCCTAATGGAGCACGTACACCTTGGTCTTTAAAGTCCTCAAAATGCTTGTTGGTCTTCAGACCACCAATCCATGTGAGTATGATATTTTGAGTCTTTTTGTCTTTAGGGTCGATATTTCCGGTGAAGAAGAACGTGAAGTCGGCTGGATTGTCGAAACGTTGGCGGAATATCTCTATGGCTTTGTCTTGATTGACTTTGTCTAAAAATTCTTTATTCATCAGTATCGTGCGTGGAGAATGATTGGTTGAAAACATGCTAACTGAATCGGCAAACACATTCTTAATGTTTTTATCACGATTGATAATCGAATTTTCAAGCAGTGCCATCAGTGTCTTGTATGATTCATCATCACGTCTTATGTTGGTGAAATACAGATAGTTGAGTTGTAATAGAATTTCCAAATCGGCTACTGTAGTTGAACCATCAATGCTTTCGGTAATTGTATTGATTGACGGACTGATGCTAACATTCTTGCCGGTCAGTACCTTTTGCAATTCGAGCATCGAGAAATCACCTAAACCTGCATATTCAATTATTGATGTTGCCATTTCGGCTGAAGGCAGGTCGTTGACATTGTCAATAAGCGATGTGCCTCCTTTGCTTACTGCTGAGAATAATATCTCGTCCGACTTAAAGGTTGTAGGTTTGAATACAATCTTAATTCCGTTTTTCAGAGTCCATTCAGTTGTACCAAGTGCTTTGTTTTCTTTTACTTTCTTTATCTTGCCGGCTTTAGGCACTTGTGCTACAAGTGGGCGATTGAGTTCTTCTTCCTTCGGTGCCTCTATTGCAAGTTGGTCGGCTGATTTTAAAATCTGAATTGCCTCTTGGCGGGTAGGGAAGTTAACTCCTTCTTTTTCCGGACCTTGGAATGCTATAATCGTATTATCATCGCCTATGTATTGTTGAGCAATCTTATTTATAACATTAACGGATATTACCGGTAAGATATTCTTCACGTAGTTATACTCCCATTCAATGCCCGGTATGGCTTCTTGACTTAAGAAATTGTTTATGTACTCTTGTGTCAACGATATGTTACGCTGATTATTGCGCTCGTTATATGATTTTTCGTAGCGGGATAGCATATTGGCTTTTGCTCGTTCTAATTCCGAATTGGTAAAACCATAGCGTTTGATTTTCTCAATCTCATATACTAAATCCTGGTATGATGCAATTTCTTTTCCTTCTTTTGGCACTACAACGAAGAAGAAGGCATCTTTGGTTTTAACTAATTCTCCGTAGGCAGATCCGCCTCCCATAAAATTAGCGTCAGGTTTCTGAGCAAGTTCTTGGAAACGTTCGTCGATAATGTCTGTAATCAGTTGATTGATAGTGTTGATTTGATATGCTAAAGTTGACGTACGGATAGCCTCAGGCATAGGGTCGTGCTTAAAATCAATTTCAATGCGGCTTTGTTGTGCTTCTTTGTCTTTCACTATCGAAACGATTGGCTCTACATTATTGTTAATTGTATAGTATGGACGTTCACCTCTATTGGCACGTGCCGGAACATCTGACCATAAGGCTTTGATTTTATTTTCCACTTTGTCAACATCTATATCACCAACAACTATAATGGCTTGCAAATCCGGTCCGTACCATTTGTGGTAGTAGTCTCGCAATACTTGATAAGGGAAGTTGTTGATAACTGCAGTATCACCAATCACATTACGTTTGGCATATTGTGAGTCTGGGAATTTTTGCTTTTGTGATTCACTCCACATGCGTCGAGGGGCTGAGTTCATACGTGTGCGCCATTCCTCACGTATCACACCACGTTCAGCGTCAATCTCGTCGCCTTCAAGCAGCAATGCGCATGACCAATCGTGCATAACCAATAGGGCAGAATCGATAATTCCTTCTCTGATTGTGGGAACGTCTGACAAGCGATATACAGTTTGGTCTATTGATGTATAGGCATTGATGTTACCTCCAAAATTAACACCTATTGATTCAAAATAGTTGATTATACCCTTACCGGCAAAATGTTGAGTTCCATTGAAAGCCATGTGCTCAAGAAAATGCGCCAAACCATTTTGGCTGTCCTCTTCCAATATCGCACCCACTGCTTGGGCAATATGAAACTCTGCACGCTGCTTGGGGTTTTCGTTATGACGGATGTAATAGGTCAATCCGTTGTCTAATTTGCCAAACCGTATTGCCGAATCAATAGGCATCGGCTGTAATTCCTGGGCATACACCGATAGTGTAGCCAAAAGAGCAAAACTAAAAAATAAAATCTTTTTCATAACAGTGGTCGTTTTTATTATTGTTGTATATCGGAGTTTTCTGAGTGTTCTGAATTTTCCGAAGATTCTGAATTATCTGATTTTTCAGAGTTCTCTGACTTTTCAGCAAGTTCTTTGTTGCGCAGTTGCTCATTGTCGGCAATCAGTTGGTCTTGACGGCTCTTCCATGGTCGTGGACCTAAAATTGCTTCAACATCATCAGATGTGATAACCTCATGCTCAATCAGCAATTCCGCAATTTTATGATGCCCATCTTCATTTGCTGTCAGTATCTGTTTGGCTCTGTTCATTTGTTCGCTAATGATACCTCTGACTTCCATGTCAATGGCTTCAGCTGTTTTCTCTGAAAAAGGCTTTGAAAAACCATATTGCGACTGACCTGTTGAGTCGTAATACGATAGATTGGCAAGACTTTCCGACATACCATAGTATGCTACCATAGCATACGATTGTTTGGTTACTCGCTCAAGGTCGTTTAGTGCTCCTGTTGAAGTTTGGTTGAGGAATAGTTCTTCTGCAGCGCGTCCGCCTAACGTAGCGCATAACTCGTCAAGCATGTGCTCACGATTGGTCAGTTGGCGCTCTTCGGGCAGATACCATGCTGCACCTAATGCCATACCGCGCGGTACAATAGTAACCTTCACTAACGGATTGGCATATCGCAGCATCCATGATATGGTTGCATGTCCTGCCTCATGGTAGGCTATGGCGCGTTTCTCATCGTCAGTCATAATCTTGTTCTTACGCTCCAAACCGCCTATAATTCGATCAACGGCATCCATGAAATCTTGTTTGTCAACAGATTTCTTATCCTTCCTTGCTGCTATCAATGCAGCCTCGTTGCACACATTGGCAATGTCTGCACCCGAAAAGCCAGGTGTCTGTTTAGCAAGAAAATTAACGTCAACGCTTGAGTCCAGTTTGAGCGGACGCAGGTGAACCATGAAAATATCCTTACGTTCGGTAATATCAGGCAACTCTACATGTATCTGTCTATCAAAACGTCCGGCACGTAGCAATGCGCTATCCAAAACATCGGCTCTATTAGTGGCTGCAAGTATGATAACACCGGAGTTGGTTCCGAAACCATCCATCTCAGTCAGAAGTTGGTTAAGTGTTGATTCTCGCTCATCATTGCCTCCACCCATCAGCCCGTTTTTGCCTCTTGCACGTCCTACAGCATCTATCTCGTCGATGAATATAATACATGGTGCTTTTTCTTTTGCTTGGCGGAATAAATCGCGTACGCGGCTGGCACCAACGCCTACAAACATCTCAACAAAATCACTTCCCGACATACTGAAAAATGGAACATCTGCCTCGCCTGCTACAGCCTTGGCTAACAATGTCTTACCTGTGCCCGGAGGACCTACGAGCAATGCTCCCTTAGGTATCTTGCCACCAAGTTCGGTGTATTTCTGCGGATTTTTCAAGAAGGCAACAATCTCTTCTACTTCTTGTTTGGCACCCTCTAAACCTGCTACATCTTTGAATGTAACACGATTGTTTTTATCTGATTTTTCATATAGTTTGGCTTGCGATTTGCCTACATTAAATATGCCGCCACCCATGCCTGCACCACCTCCGATACCGCGAGTCATCCATACAAAAAAGATTATAAACAAGACGAACGGCAGTATATTTCCTAAGATCAAAAACCAATAGTCGCGGTCTTTTTTGAATGTAATATCAATCAAACTTTGCTTTTGTTCCTTGCGTTGCGTATTTACCTCATCAATTTTTTTTACAAATTCGTCAACGCTCGGTATGTCAGTGCGTAAAAAGGCCTCTTCGTCTTTTATCTGACTGCCGAACACCACGACTTGTTGCTCTTGTACAACATGCGATTGGACACTATTTTTATCGGTTATGATAAGTCGGTCGATAGTTCCCTGCTCAATGTACGTTACCATTTCGCTATACGATATGTCGCGACCTTTGGCTTCGCCATCGTCAGAAAAAAGCAATACGGCAAGCAAACCACCGATAAGTAGAATATAAAACCAACTTAACATCGAAAATCGAGGACGATTGTTGTTTTGCTTGTTAGGCTGTTGATTTTGATTCTGTTGATTGTTATTTTGATTTTCCATACGTCTATGCTGATATTTTTATAGTCAATGTGTGCGTCTTTCTTGATTTGACATGATCAATTACTTTTCCGACTATTCAATGTCGTCTATTTCAGTAATTTTAGCGTCTTCCCACAAATGTTCGATGTCATAAAATTCGCGTGCCTCTCTTTGGAAAATATGTACAAATATCTGACTATAGTCCATGCATATCCATACTGCATTTTCCTCACCATCGGTTGCAAAAGGCTTAACTTTGAGGTCATTGCGTACCACATCTTCTATTTCGTCAGCGATGGCAGCCACCTGTGTGTTGCTATTACCCTCGCATATAACGAAGTATTCGCATGGAGCAATCTCCAATTTGCGCAAATCGACAATCACTATTTTATGACCTTTCTTGTTTTGTATCGCCTCAACAATCTTGTCAACGATTTTTTTGTTACTCATTTCTTTCATATTTTAATTTTTTTTATATTTCAAATGTTCACAATAACCATTCCATACCGACAATATGTCATGGCGTTTTTATACTTCAACTTGCAAAAATAATATTTTTTCTCTAAATAGACAAATTATTTGCGTATTGAATATAAAAAAGAAGGGGTTAGCAATTTCTGCTACCCCTTCTTTGTATATCGAAATATGATTATTTCTTTGTGCGGTTGCCGTAGCGGCTCATAAACTTATCAACACGACCTGCTGTATCAACAAGTTTTGACTTACCGGTGTAGAAGGGGTGTGAACTGCTTGAAATCTCAAGTTTAACCAATGGGTAAGTCTCACCATCAATCTCAATAGTGTCTTTGGTGGCAACTGTCGAACGGCTGAAAAATTGATCACCGTTTGACATATCTTTGAATACTACCACGCGATAATTATCTGGATGAATACCTTGTTTCATTGTTTTTTGTTTTTTATGCGGAATATGTGCCGCGTTTGATTAAGCATTTTCTTCTTCTGCAACTACGCGGAATGGTAGTTCAACATTAACTTCCTTGTGCAGTTTAAGTACGGCTTTATATTCGCCAACTTCTTTTGCCGGATCTTTAAGCGCAATTTGCTTGCGATCAATCTGAACTCCTGCTGCTACAAGTTTTTCTGCAATCTCTTTGGCTGTAACAGAGCCATAGAGTTTGCCTTCTTTACTTGCTTTCATTACAAATACGAGTTCGACTTGTGCAGCTGACTCACCAAGGGCTTGCATATCTTTGAGTATTTTCTCAAGTTTGTGTGCACGCTGACGCTTGTTTTCAGCCAATACTTTTTTTGCCGACTCACTTGCTACTACTGCAAGGTGGTTAGGTATCAAATAGTTACGTCCGTAACCATCGCGAACCTTTACGATATCATCTTTGTAACCCAAATTGGCTACGTCTTGAATTAAAATCACTTCCATGGTTGTTCCTCCTTATTTCATCATATCGGTTACGTATGGGAGCAATGCCAAGTGGCGAGCCCTTTTAATTGCTTGAGCAACTTTGCGTTGATATTTCAACGATGTGCCGGTCAGACGGCGAGGAAGAATTTTTCCTTGCTCGTTTAAGAATTTCTTTAAAAATTCCGGATCTTTGTAATCAATATATTTGATACCGCTCTTTTTGAATCGGCAGTATTTTTTCTTACGTGTATCTGCTGTCTTAGGAGTAAGATAGCGAATTTCTTGCTCTTGTGCCATGATTATTCCTCCTTATTTTCTACTGGTTCAACAACTTCTTCGGCAACTGCTTCTACAGGTGCTTCAACAGGAGCCTCTACTACAACCTCTTCTACAACTTCTTCTACAACCTCTGCTGCCGGTTTGTCTTCCTTGGCTGCCGGGGCGTTAACTTTGTTGCGACGACGCTCTGCATACTCAAATGCATATTTGTCCAAGCGGAAGGTTAAGAAACGAATAATGCGCTCGTCACGACGATAGGCTGTCTCAAGAGTGTTAACAAATGTCGGCTCGGCATCAAATTGGAGAATAATATAGAATCCCATTGTTTTACCTTTGATAGGATAGGCGAGTTTGCGAAGACCCCAATGCTCTTCGTTGATCAATTCTGCGCCATTGGCTACCAACAGGTCTTTAATCTTAACAACCACTTCCTTTGCCTGATCTTCAGACAAAACGGGACTCAAAATGAAAGCGGTTTCGTAATGGTTTAACATACTGTTTAGTTGGTTTTGTTTAATATATTACTGCTTTTTCCGCGTTGCTTTGGTGGGCACACTCACGAAAAAGCGTGCAAAATTACTATTTTTTGCTGAAATAACCAAATTTTTCTCGAAAAAAAATAATACGTACCCCTAAATCTCCGAGTATTCCGAGTATTCCGAATACTCCGAATATTCTGAAAACTCAGATTACTTCAACTCCTCCGCCCAAATCTCACTATTATTATTTTTTTTACTCAACTTTTGCTCGTTTTGAGAAATCGTTGTATCTTTGCAATCGATAATTGAAATGAATATACATTATTATGTTGTTCCGTTTAGAATTTAAATCAGAAGAATCAGTCGATTTTTCAATGCTTTTTGATGCAGATCCTGCTGCAACGTTTTTAGACTTGCATAAGGCCATTCTTGCTGCTGTTAAGTATCCCGATGATCAAATGACATCATTTTTTATATGTGATGACGATTGGGAGCGTCAGGCTGAAATCACTCTTTTAGATATGGGGGGGGAAGGTTTCTATGACAATCAGCCTATGTCTGACACTCATCTTGAAGATGTGCTTGAAGATGAGGGCGCACACCTTATATATATATTTGACCCGACACGCGATCGGTATTTTTATGGTGAACTTATCGCTATCGATACGCGTAATAGCGTTGATGGCGTAGAATTAGTTGATATCGAAGGACGTGCACCTAAGCAGATAAAAGAACCAAAATCAAGTGGTAAGGATAAAAAGAGTAAAGGATTGGTTTTTGATGATGAGTTTTCCGATATTGAAGGCTTCAATTCTGATGACCTTGATGTCTCAGGCTTTTCTCTTGATGGCTCTGATGGCTTGATAGATATTGAAACGTTAGGTGGTTATACGGACGACTATTAAGTCGATGAAAAAGACATTATTAGTCATAATAGGTCCTACGGGAGTAGGTAAAACGGAGTTCAGTCTTGATTTGGCTGAACGTTTGCATAGTCCAATTATCTCTGCTGATTCGCGTCAGGTTTTCAAAGAGATGAATATCGGCACTGCAACGCCAACTGAAGCACAACTGCAGCGCATTAAGCACTATTTTATCAATACTCGTTCAGTTCATGAACCATATAGTGCCGGTCAATATGAGGTCGATGCGTTGCAGATTATTGACCAACTATTCGCTACTCATGATTTCTTATTGCTCACAGGTGGTTCAATGATGTATATTGATGCTGTCTGCAAAGGTTTTGACGAAATACCCACTGTCGATGACTCTATTCGTCAGCAAGTGCAGAACGACTATTCTCAATATGGATTAGCCTTCTTGCAAGATGAATTGCATCGCCTCGATCCTGAACATTACGAAAAAGTTGACTTGAATAATCCGCAGCGAGTTATGCGAGCAGTTGAAGTATGCCGCCAAACGGGTGGTACTTATACCGAACTGCGTAATGGCAAAGTTGCTCAGCGTCCGTTCGATATTGTCAAAATAGGACTTGACCGTCCGCGTGCAGAACTCTATAGCCGTATTGACCAGCGTGTTGACGAAATGATTGATGAGGGATTGATCGAGGAAGCCCGACAGTTGTATCCATTTCGTCAACTCAATGCTCTCAATACTGTTGGTTATAAGGAGTTATTCGACTATTTCGATGGCAAATATGATTGGAATGAAGCCGTCAGACTTATCAAACAGGATTCCCGACGTTATGCCAAACGACAGTTGACGTGGTTCAGAGCCGATAAGGAAATCAGATGGTTTAATGCTGATGAAATAACGGTGGAACATATATTGCAAATTATTGATAGATTGGAATGAAAAACAAATATTTAATTATACTCTTTTTAGCAGTTTTATTAGTCGGATGTCATAGCAGAGAAGTCGGATTTGTGTATAAGCCGGTTAATCCGCGAGCCGGACAAACAATTACTTTTACCAATTCTTCAGAAATAGGTTCGACGTGGAGTTGGAACTTTGGTGATGGAACATCATCGACGGTCAAAAGTCCAACCAAAACTTATACCTCTGCAGGAAGTTATCTTGTTACTTTAGTGGTTGATGACAGAAAATCGCTGACATATTCAGCCACTATAGTTGTAGGTGATACAATGCCAAGTATTGTACTCGCTGACACGGCGACTTCTATTTTTAGCCCTATTGAATGTTCAATCTCATGCTATAATCCGAACAATGATAAAATTTCCTATCAGTGGCTTCTAACCGATGATGCTGTTCTTGTTGACGGTCTGCTGACCGACTCTGTGGTTAATCTCTATTTCACACAACCGAACGATAGTGCCCTTATCGGAGCAATCATAACTATTGGCTCCCAGACAGATAGTATATATACGACTATTCATATTAGCGATACAACGGCTCATTCCTTGGTAATCAATTCTACCAATCGTCAACTATTCAAACAGCGTATTTTTACTCCTCAGTTGGGAGATATCAATAGTCTTGACGAAAATATCAAGTCCAATCATATAGAGGTCTATGGTGACGATGTCTTTTCTTTTACCGATGATGGCATATATCGTTTTTCGACAGATGACAAAAAACGTGTGGTGGCATCAGAACAACCCGTAATTGCCGGAACAATCTTGCACGATACCTTATTCTTCAAGTCAACCAATGATGTTCTTTATGGCGTTGCAATCGCAAATCTTACAGAGCAAGTTGTTCCGTCGGTCGCAGATATTGCCTTTAATCGTGGCGGACAAGAGCCAAATGTAATGTCTGCATTGTATGTCTCACACGATGGCACGAACCTCTTATTTGCCGGTGATGGTATAACTGTCGGAAACCAAAACTATGATATATCAAGTGTACAAGCCGCAGTAGTCGATAAAATAAATGGCAAAATATATGCCGTTGATGCTTCTGAACATCAATTAGTCGTTTTCAATTATGGTGCAGATATTGTTGAACCAACAGCCATTGCTGAAGCAGATGCTAATAGTCTTGCTATCGACTATAGTTTTGACCGTATTTATTATGCAAATAAAGATACATTGTTCTATTTGCCTCTGATTCACAGCCGTCAGAATACTAAAGTTGGTGAGTCTGTAAGACTCGCAAGCGATGTACAATCATTCACTCTCGATACCAAATTAAGATACATTAAATAAATTTGTTAGATGCAACCTGAATATATTTTTGAAGCAAGTTGGGAAGTATGCAATCGCGTTGGAGGTATTTATACCGTACTTTCTACTAAAGCGGAGTCGATGCAGCAAAAGCATAAGGATAAAGTGATTTTTTTTGGACCTGATGTGTGGGGGGAAAAGAAATGTCCTTTTATGATAGAAGATAAGACCCTAATGAGCGACTGGCATTCAAAAGCCGTTGCCGAGGGTCTTTTGTTACGTATAGGCAGATGGAATATACCCGGACAGCCTATTGCTGTGTTAATAGATTTTACACAATTTTATGAACAGAAAGATTCTATATATGGTCATTTTTGGCAACTCTATGGGGTCGATTCTTTGCATGCTTATGGCGACTATGATGAAGCGTCAATCTTTGGCTATGCTACAGGCGTGGTCATGGAGTCTTTTTATCGCTACTATAATCTCCAAAAACATAGTGTCGTAGCGCATTTCAATGAGTGGATGACGGCTTTCGGATTATTGTATGTCAAGGAGCACATGCCTAAGGTTGGTACCCTATTCACTACTCATGCTACGTCTATCGGACGTTCAATAGCAGGCAATGGCAAGCCTCTCTATGACTATTTCAGAGGCTATAATGGCGACCAAATGGCACGTGAACTCAATATGGAAGCCAAACATTCGGTCGAAAAGAATGCTGCTCATTATGCTGATTGCTTTACTACCGTTAGTTATATAACTGATGCTGAGTGCGGACAACTATTAGACAAAAAAGCCGACGTTGCCACACCTAATGGTTTTGAACCTAATTTTGTTCCTAAAGGTGCACAACTGACTGCGTTGCGCAAGCGTTCGCGCAATCTGCTACGACAAGTGACCGAAAAGTTGCTTGATTATCAACTCAATGACGATGCTCTTTTTGTATGTACAAGTGGCAGATATGAATTTAAAAATAAGGGTATTGATGTGGTTTTGCAAGTAGCAAAAATGCTCAATGATGGTCTTCCTTCACCTAATGTGCCGCGTAACGACAATCGTCAGATAGTCTTTTTCCTTGCCATCCCGGCTTGGCACTGCGGACCACGGCAAGACTTGCAGCGCGACCTGCTGACAGGCAAACGCCTTTTGTCGTGGAACAGATTTACAACACATGAGTTGGTGGATTATGACCACGACAATATAATGAACACATTGCGTTGGTACGGAATGAAAAACCAGCAGAATGACCGTGTGAAAATTGTTTTCATTCCATCTTATCTTAATGGTGACGATGGTATATTCAATTGCACCTATTATGATTTGTTGGCAGGCATGGATATGACAGTGTTTCCTTCATATTATGAACCATGGGGTTATACTCCTCTCGAATCCGTTGCTTTCCATGTACCTACTGTTACAACCGATAAATCAGGTTTTGGACAATGGGCAACACGTTTTTGTCATGACGTTGAGGAGGGTGTCGGCGTAGTTGAACGTACCGATTCTAATTGGAACGATATGTGCCAGCATGTGGCATATCAAATCGAAAAAGTTGCAACAATGGATCAAAAAACATTCAATGCTGCACGCAAAAATGCTGCTGCAATAGCAGAAAAAGCACTTTGGAAACATTTCTTCCAATATTATCAAGAAGCCTATGATATAGCCTTGCAGAAGGCATCTGAACGATAGAGTGTGAAAGATGATATCTTTTCTTCAATCCATAGCGCAACATCTGCACTTGCATTTGGCAGACAGGTTAAACACGTCTATTCTGGTATTTCCTAATAGGCGTGCAGGTCTATTTTTTTGCAAGTATTTAGCGCGAGAAAGAAAATGTGTCTCCATCGCACCGCAGGTTACAACAATCAATACCCTCTTCGACCAGTTAGCCAAAGATAGCGTCAATACTGACAGAATAGATTTGATAATGTCGCTACATCAAGTCTATCAGGAAGTCATGAAAATAGATGTGGCACTTGATGATTTTTTCTTTTGGGGTCAGATGATGCTCAGCGACTTTGATGAAATCGACGACCATCTGATTGATGCCAAACGACTTTTTGTTGAGACTGCTAATCTTAAAGAATTGGATTCTCTGTTTACCCCTAATCTGTCGGAACAGCAGCGCAATGCTATCGTTGCCTTGTTTGGAGAAAATGAATTGACGGCTCAAACCGATGACGATAATATAAGACTCCGTTTTGCCAAAATATGGAATCATCTGGCACTTATACATACGCTTTATGCAAGGTATTTAGTTGAATCAAAGCGCGGAGTCTATAAGGGCTTGCAACATAAAATGGTCATCGAACAACTCAATGAGGAATTAAAGGAAAACGATTTGAGTAGTCCTACGTGGTCGGCAACTTTTAGCAATAAGCAACTTATCTTTGTCGGCTTCAATGCTTTAACAGCCTCTGAAGAACGTCTCTTTGAAATCGCTAAATTGTTTGATGCCGATTTCTATTGGGATTATGCAAGTCCTGATTTGAGAAATCTTGATGGCTCATTACATCATTATAACGAAGTCAAATTCCCATCGCATTTCCAGATCTCTTATTCCAAAGAGCCGACACTTGCAGATGCCAATAAGTCGGTCAATCTCTATAGAGTTGCGTCCGGTGTTGGTCAAACAAAGGTTGCAGGTTGGTTGCTCAAGCAAATAGTAACCGATTCACCATCGTTGGAAAATACGGCTGTTGTCTTGCCTGACGAGCAGTTGTTGTTGCCAATGCTAAGTAGTCTTGACCGGCAAATAGATGCCGTCAATATCACTATGGGCTATCCGATGGTTGCAACTCCTGTGTATGCACTTTTAGACTACCTCTGTCAACTGCAACTGAAAAAACGACTTATTGATGGGAACTACGTGTTTTATCACAACGATGTGGAATCCATCTTATACCATTCGTATATCAAACATTGGGAAGAAACAGAACAACCTGACGACACCGCTGATAGTTTGCTCACATCTTTATTCAAACTGCGGCGTATATATTCAAGTCCACAAGATTTGCAAGAAAATGATAATCCACTCTTTGCCCGTATATTCAAAGCTGTAGATAAAGACCAATTTGTTACATATCTGATTGATATTTTGTCATTTTTGTTAGAAACTGAAAATAATGCCAATTCCGACTCCGATAGCCAAAATGACGAGCAGATTTTCTTGGGGCAATATCTTGATATGTTGCAACGTCTGAATGTTAAATTCGGCTCCTGTTCGCCGCTTGAATTGCAAGGATTAGTTAGACTGATAAAGCAACTCTCAATGTCGGAAACTATTTCGTTTCGTGGCGAACCTTTGAGAGGTTTGCAAATAATGGGAGCACTTGAGGCAAGGGCTTTGGATTTCAACAATTTGATTATTTTGTCTGCCAATGAGGGCGTTTTCCCTAAAGTCTCAAGTCAAAACACCTTTATTCCATATCGGGTAAGAAAAGCCTACGACCTGCCAACGCATGAATTGAACGACAGTATAGAGAGTTACAACTTTTATCGCATGTTGCTTCATGCTCAAAACGTGCATCTTATTTATGACATCCGTGATGATAGCGATATGCGAGGTGAGGTGAGCCGCTATGTTATGCAACTGCGTTATAAGTATAACGTCAAAATCAATGATTTCCAACTCCTTACTGAAGCGCAGACTTTACAACCGCTAAATCCGACGATTTCAGTCAATAAATCGCCTGAGATTTATCAACGGTTGTTCGATAAACTGACAATATTAGACAACTCGCCTAATAAAAAGGCTAAGTGTGGTTTGTCGCCTTCTGCACTGAAAGCCTATCTTACGTGTTCGCTCAAATATTATCTTTGCAATTTGGAGCATATAGGCGAGGATGATAAATTGGAGGACAATATACAATCTAACGAATTTGGAACCATCGTTCATAAGGCATTAGAACTTGTCTATAAACAGTATATTGACCAACACCCTGAAGTTAATAACCTCATTGACCAACCCGTTTTGGCGCGTTGGTTAAGTGCCGATAGTGATGTCCTTGCTACTGTTTCAGAGCAAGCCTTCAGATCAGAATATCTGAAAAACGACAAACCTATTGTCGGTCAGAACGCCATGATATTAGATGTAGTCAAACGCTATGTGCGTCAAGTGATTGAGTGTGATGCCGCTTATGCGCCATTCTATTTTATCGGAGCCGAATATACTTTTCAAGATTATTATTTAACCTTAAATGACGGCCAGCAAATAGTGCTTAATGGTTCAATTGACCGAATAGATTTAAAGCAAGCATCAAATGGCAGATGGACATTGCGGGTTGTTGATTATAAGACCGGAACGCAAAGATTATCATTCACACGCATCGATCAGTTGTTCGACCGTAGCAATCATGAAAAATACAATATCATGCAGGCATGTATGTATTGTATGGTGGTCGAACAAATGTTGCGGCATGATTTTAAAGCATACAATGGAGCCGTGGTGGTTGATTTATGTCCAACGATTAGTTTGAATACCATTGATATCGAACCACATCTGTTTTTTGTCAGAAACACAGGTGATATCAATAACTTCTCATCTAACATTATGTTTGACAAAAATGTATTGCTGTGGAATCCGGAATTTTCAGAGCAATATAGGTCAATGTTTGCTCAGACCGTAAGCGAAATGCTTAATCCTGAAGTGCCTTTTGAACAAACACCACATAAAAAACAGTGCAAGTATTGTCCGTTAGGTGATACGTGTGCACGACCAACAATCGCAGATTATTAGACTTAATATGAAAAATAAGGAAACAATTTTGAAAGTAAAGCAACCTACTGATTTGATGTCTTTTTTGTTATTCAGTATGGGAGGTATGAAACGCAATTCTGTCAAAGCCTTGCTCTCGCATCGTAGTGTGTATGTCAATGGACACATAGAAACTCAATATAATTTGCCGTTGCAACAAGGCGATGAGGTTAGAATCGTTACCAATGAGGCAAAACATACACTCATGCACCCTAAGTTGCGTATTGTGTATGAAGATGACGATTTGATAGTGGTCGAAAAACAACCCGGCTTGCTCACTGTTGCTGCTCATCAGGGTTCTGACGAAACGACAGTATTCTCAATACTCAAAAATTATGTACGCAAATCAAATCCGCGAGCCGGAATATATACAGTCCATCGTCTCGACCGTGAGACATCCGGACTTCTCGTCTTCGCTAAATCGCCAGACTTGCAATCGTATATGCGTACCTATTGGCACGATATAGTAACCAAACGTACTTACGTGGCATTGGCAGAAGGTGTTATTGAGCAAGAACAAGGCACTATTACCACATGGCTTACTGAAGATCCAAAATCAACTATGGTCTATAGTTCACCTGTTGATAATGGTGGCAAAAAAGCAGTTACGCACTATCGTGTTGTAAAGCATAACGACAAGTATTCGCTCTTAGAACTAAATCTTGAAACCGGACGAACAAACCAAATACGTGTCCATCTTGCGTCTATTGGTCATCCGGTAGTGAGTGATAGAAAATATGGTAGCGGTCAGCAACCACCTATTGATAGGCTTGGATTGCACGCGCGAATTTTAGAGTTTGTCAATCCTGTTGACGAGCAAATTCTGCATTTCGAAACGCCCGTACCACGCGATTTCCTTGCTGTATTTCATACATCTAATTAAAAGTGAGTAGCACTATTATTGAGATTATACCCCGTAGGGGTTTGCTTTTAATAGCATTGATATTGATAATCAGCGTTATTTTCCGTTAGGGAATATCTTTTAAATTCCCTTTTCGTCATAGAAATTCCTTAACGTGAAATCAATGGATAAATATAATCCGCTATCCTGTAAAAGAAAATCGCATGCGATAACATTTAACCAAGAGGGAAACTTTAGTTACTTATTTAAAGCCTTTTTAACCTAAAATTTGGAAATCTGAAAAAAATGTTGTAATTTTGCACGATTTTTTAGGTTATAAATATTTTAATAGTCGCAAGATATCAGTTGTAAGTTGAAATCAGATATCAAGCGTCAGTAAGTTTTGAAGAAGAAATGAATGTAATTACGAAGACCATCACTCTTCCTGATGGACGAACTATTACCCTTGAAACTGGCAAACTTGCCAAACAGGCCGATGGTGCGGTAATGGTTACACTTGGCAAGACAATGATTCTTGCCACCGTATGTTCGGCTAAAGAGGCTGTTCCGGGCACCGATTTTATGCCGCTTACAGTCGAGTACAAAGAGAAGTTCGCTTCTAATGGTCGTTTCCCGGGTGGTTTTACACGTCGTGAAGGAAGAGCCGATGATTATGAAATCCTTATTGCACGACTTATCGACCGTGCGTTGCGCCCTCTTTTCCCAAGCAATTATCATGCTGAAACATTTGTTAATGTAACTCTTTATAGTGCTGATGGCATCGACATGCCTGAAAGCATTGCCGGTCTTGCCGCTTCGGCTGCTCTTGCAGTAAGCGATATACCTTTCGAAGGCCCTATATCCGAGGTACGTGTGGCGCGTGTTGATGGTGAGATGGTTATCAATCCTACTTTTGAACAATGCGAACGTGCTGATATCGAATTGGTTGTGGCTGCTACACTCGACAATATCATGATGGTTGAAGGCGAGATGAAAGAGGTCAGCGAGGCTGAAATGCTCGAAGCCATCAAAGCCGCTCATGAGGCTATCAAACCTCAATGTCAAGCCCAATTAGAACTTATGGAGGCTGCAGGTAAAACCCAGAAACGTGAGTACTGCCATGAGGAGAATGATGAGGAGTTGCGCCAAGATGTACACGATAAGACTTATGCCAAAGCCTATGCTCTTGCCACTTCTGCTAATACCGACAAACATAGTCGTGAAGCCAATTTCCAAGCAGTATGCGATGAATATAAAGCCCAATTCACAGAAGAAGAACTTGAAACTAAAGGTCCGCTGATCGACCGCTATTATCACGATGTCGAAAAAGAAGCCATGCGTCGTGCTGTGCTTGATGAAGGCAAACGTCTTGATGGTCGTAAGACGACTGATATACGTCCTATTTGGTGCGAAGTTGGTTATCTGCCGGGACCTCACGGAAGTGCTATCTTTACACGTGGTGAGACACAATCATTGTCAACCGTTACTCTCGGTACCTCGCGCGACGAAAAACTCGTTGACGAGGCTTTAATCCAAGGTTCAGAACGCTTCTTGCTCCACTATAACTTCCCACCATTTTCAACAGGTGAAGCCAAAGCACAACGCGGTGTAGGACGTCGTGAAATAGGACACGGAAATCTGGCATGTCGCGCATTGAAAAACATGATTCCTGAAGACTATCCATATTGCATACGCGTGGTGAGCGATATTCTTGAATCTAATGGTTCAAGTTCAATGGCTACAGTATGTGCCGGAACACTTGCATTGATGGATGCCGGCGTGCAAATGAAACGCCCGGTGGCAGGTATTGCAATGGGACTTATTTCGGAAAACAAAGGTACCAATTATGCTATCCTCTCTGATATCCTTGGCGATGAAGATCACCTTGGTGATATGGACTTCAAAGTTACAGGTACTGAACGTGGTATAACAGCCACTCAAATGGATATAAAAGTTGACGGTCTGAGTTATGAAATCCTTGAGAATGCTCTTGCACAAGCCAAAGCAGGTCGCGAACATATTTTAGGCAAGATACTTGAAACTATACCTGCTCCACGTCCTGATTTCAAACCTCATGCTCCACGTATTGTAACTATCATGATTCCTAAAGATATGATAGGTGCTGTTATAGGTCCTGGCGGTAAGATTATACAAGGTATTCAGGCAGAAACAGGCACTGTAATCGCTATTGACGAAGTTGGTGATGAGGGTAGAGTAGAGATTGCATCTGCCGATAAAGCAAGTATTGATGCCGCTCTTGCTAAGGTAAAAGCCATCGTTGCTATTCCTGAAGCCGGTGAAGTGTATGATGCTGAAATCAAATCAATCATGCCATACGGATGCTTCGTTGAAATAATGCCGGGCAAAGAAGGTTTGCTCCATATCTCTGAAATAGATTGGAAACGCTATGAGACAATGGAAGAAACAGGTCTCAAAGAAGGTGAACATATCAGAGTCAAACTGCTTGAGATCGACGAAAAAACGGGCAAGTACAAACTCTCTGCTCGTGCGTTGAAAGAGAAACCTGAAGATTATGTTGAACCTGAGCGTCGTCAGCGTCCTGAACGTGGTGAGCGTCCTGCACGTCAAGACCATGGTAACCATCGTCCGGAACGTCGTCCACGCGACCCTGAATCAGAAGGTGCCTCATCACGTCATCACAGATAATAACTCGGATTATTATATCGAAAAAAGACAGTTAACTATTATGTTGACCGTCTTTTTTATTTTTTGTGTTGGTGTTCGATTAAAATTTTTATCGTATTAGTAGATTGTTGTCAATCAAGCCGAAAATATTAATCTATGAGGGGACTTATGTTTTCAAGATACTCCGTAGAGTTCTATTTTAATAGAGGATAAAGATTTTTATTCGATATTTTCCGTAGGAAATTTCTTTTAATCAATATAAATCAATAGTTTAAGAGAAATTCCCTAACGGGAAATAACGCTGATTATCAATATCAATGCTATTAAAAGGAAACCCCTACGGGGTATAATCTCAATAAAAGTGCTACTGAACATTAGTGGGAAACTTTAGTTAATTTAATGAAAGAGTTGTTTTATAATTGATTAAAGTTTTCCATTTGATTTGTTGAACTATTTTCTGAGCATACGGCGTTAGTCGTTTAATGTTAATAGCCCCAGAATGTTTAATTTTTCCCTTATTGATCTGATTTTTTCGGGTGTTCGATACACCGAAAAAATCAAACATAGAGAATCAAGAGAGAGGCCATATATCCTATTAACATTAAATCGCTAACGCGATAGGCGTTGTATGGACAATATATTGTGCTATTAACATTAAATCGCTAATGCGATAATCAATTAACAAGAAACGTAAGTTATATTATCCCGTGCTCGAGGGCGAAGCGTACCATCTCGACTGAACTTGAAAGTCCTAATTTGTTGAATATATTGGTCTTATGGCTATTAACAGCGCGCAGGCTGATATGAAACTCATCGGCAATCTCCTTGCCGAGTTTGCCTGCGCAGCAAGCCTCGATAATCTCTATCTCGCGTTTGGTGAGCAGTGCCGATGATTTTTTGTCAAGTTTGGCATCTGTAATATCTCTAACTAAAACGGCAATATCATGACCGTAATATGCCACGCCCTCTTCTACTGAATTGACTGCCATAATGATTTCTTCGAGCGGGCTGTTTTTACTCACAAAACCATCAATGCCTATCTGCAAGAGTTTGATGATAACGTACTCTTTGGTATCAGCCGATACGATAATGATTTTTATCTCCGGATATTCTGTGCGCAAACGTTGGGCAACCTCAATACCATTCGTATCAGGCATAAGAATATCTAATAGTACAAGGTCGCATGGAACACCTGATTTCAACTCTCGGAAAAAATCCTCGGCATTCGATACGTCAATAGTTACATTATGTTTAAGCGATTGCACGGTGTTGTGTATGCCTAAGCGAACCAACTCATGGTCATCAACAATAGCAATATTCATAATTAACTTATATAGATTAAAAATTAGTAGTTTTAGTGTGGCAGGGTTATAACGATAGTTGTGCCTTTTTGCGGCTCACTCTCAATTTCCATTTTGCCGTTGTTCTGGCTTATCAATCGTTTGCATAGTTGCAGCCCCCAGCCAGTACTCCTCTCATTCAGAGTATCCTTATTTGACAATATAGAACTTGTGGCATTCATAATTTCGTTAATGCGCTCCTCCGACATACCTATTCCGAAATCACGAATATAAAAACTGTCCGGTTGAAGAGTGCCAATTTCAACTATGCCGCCCTCGTATGAAAATTTAATGGCATTGCTCACTAAATTGCGTATGATAGTCTGAACATCTTCTCTATTTGCAATGACGAGCATACGTTGAGTCTTAAAGTCAAGCGTTATGTCTTTTATGTCTGCCACATTTTGCATCGCGAGACGCATGTCAGAAATCAGACCATTGATGTCGAAACGCGATTGTTGCACTTTCTTACTATCCAGACTCAATACTGTAATAGCATACAAGTTGTTGAGAAGTTCAACTTGTGATATTGATACGGCTTGAATTTGATGTATGTATTTACGTATCTCATCGCGCGAGTAGTTGTCAAAATTGGAATACAGCATGCGTAATACTTGCAGTTGAGCAACCATAGGGCTTCGCAAATCATGGCTGATAATACCATAACTCTGCTCCTTTTGTTGTGCTAATTCCTCAACAGCCTTTTTTCTTAAATTGATGTTACGTGCTACTATTATTACCAGAATAAGTATTATCAAAATACCAACAACGGCACTGATTAAAATGTTTTGCCGCAATTCTTGCTCTTTAATAGTCTTTTCTTGTTCTTTTATTTGTCGCTCTTTCTGCTCTGTCTGATAGTGAACTTGTTCGCGCGTAAGTTGCCGCTCTGACTCTTCGGTCGTTATTATTTCGCGTAATTCCAAAACTCTTTCGAGCATTTCTGCCTCTTTCTTGTAGTTCTTCTCTTGCTTAGCCTCTTTGGCAATCTGTCGGCTGGCAGTGAGTTCCAAATTCTTCATGTCTAAGTCATGTGCTATGGCAGCAGCTTCTTCAAATCGCTCAAGTTGAATGAGGGTGATGACCTCTGTATTTCTATTGCCTGTCTGTCGTGCTATCTCAAGGGCTTCGGTGTTCAGGCGAAAACCTTGTGCGCTATCTCCCATCTGATTGTATATGTTGGCTAATTGTGATAGTCTGATACCCTCTTTTTGTTTATTGCCAAGTTTTTGCTCAATGTGTAGGGCATTTTGAGTCAGTTCCATGGCTTGGGTTAGATATGGCTCTTGCTCATTGCGTGGCATCTTTTTTGCTTTCGAGAGCAGCACCTCACCGAGCATTGCCTGACGTATTGCAAGGGTTTTTTCGGTGTACGACGTGTCTTCACGCAACTGCGCCTTCTCTAAATCTATCGCTCTAAGTAGATATTGTTCGGCTATGTCGTATCTTTCAACTGTTCCGTAGATGCCTGCCAAATTGCCAAGCGATGATGATAAGAACACCTTGTTGTCTTGTGTTTCATCGTATGCCAGGCATAACTCGCCGTAGTATAAGGCTTTTTCGTAATCAGCTATTCTGTGATAACATATAGTCAAGCACGACCAAAATTCACATTTTTGTTCAACAGAATCTTCGGGTATCATGGCTAAAGCATCCTCATTGACTTGAATAGCCTCTTGTACTTTGCCCTCCGTGGCTAATGCGTAAGCACTATCCAAATAAACCATTAGTTCATCGCTGGTTGGATTAGCACCAACGTTGCCGATAATCGCTATAAGCAGAAGCAGTATGATGTGTAACTGTTTCATTCGCATAGTCTTAATTTTTGCAAAAGTAATTGTTTTTGACGAAATAAAAAAATTATGCTTTATCTTATATAAGGTAATAGCATAAAATAGTAGGCTGAATAGTTGGGTGGTAAAATATTGATTGATAATTTACAAAGAAGGTCAGAGTTGTGTTAGAGGTTTGAATCATCTGTCTGTCAGGCATATACGTGCTGATAGTTAACTCTATTGCGACACTTTGTTACCCTCTCACACGTTATGCCGACAAAAACAGACTTGTCAAATGCTATGACACTCTAAACACCTGCAAAGGTAGTGCTAATTTGATATATCGGCAAGTACCCAAAACTACCATTTTTATAATGTCCTACAAACAAAAAGAGGTGAACTCACGTCCACCTCTCCCTCAATAAATGTTGTCAGACTGTGTCGCAAAGGCGACTATCCTTCGTAAATATAAAGCAATAGCCCTCAAAACCTTCATATTTACGATTGCAAAGTTAGGGCTATTTATTCAACTTGACAAGTACCCAAAACTACCAAATTTTCATTCATTGAATATTCTATAGGGCAGCGGAAATGCAAAAAAAAATTTTTTTTACTTAAAATTAAGGTTATTTGAAATATTTGTTGTACTTTTGCATTTCAGTTAGATTATTATAGTACATCAATCTTATAAACTATGTTTAATATAATCCGTAACATTTTTCGGTCAACTCTGGTTGTTTGCTTGTTAGTGGTATTCAGTCAGAAAGTTAAGGCAGATGCAGAAGAAACATGGCATCAGAAGTTCGTTTATCTCGAAACCGTTGCCGGTTACAATGTTAACAATGGTGATATTCCTATAGGATTGGCACTCACATATCAGCAGTTTCGTGTAGGACCATACGTGTCGGTCATGTATGGCTTCCGCAATCGAATGGAGTATATAGATACAGAAAATCGCGAATATTTTCCTACTCGTTATGGTTGGTATGCTTCAGGTGGTGTGAGTTTCCGCGTTGTCGGCGACTGGTCGCCTGTCGATGCCCAGATGTATATAGGTCCGGCTTGGCGCGTGGTAACCACTGCCCGTGACTACAAGAAATGGGATAAACTGAGTGAAGATCAGAAAAACGATTTTCGTCCGCAATATATCGGTCGCTGGGGTGGTGAATTAGGTGTACGCCTCGGTGGTGGAAAAGCAGGTGGCAAATTTGCCGTTTGGAGTGGTTCGATAGGTGTAAAGATATTCTATATTGGCGCAAACCGTTTTGAGTTCGTTCCGCAAGCCGGATTGTCGATAGCATTAGGCGGACCTTTAGGAATTGCCGGAGGTATGTCGCTCTTTTGGCTGTAAAATAGTTAGCAAGAATATATAACTTGCAGAAAACGCAGGGTTCAAAAACCTGCGTTTTCTGCTAATTTAGACTATTTTCTGACAATTATTGCACATCAGTTTGGCAAAATAGTTGTAACTTTGCGTATCATAAATAAACTAAATTTATTATCATAATGAAAGCATTAAACAAACTTACTGCACCTAAGAGTGTAGCCCCTGAAAGAATTATTCAGTTTGGTGAGGGTAATTTCCTCCGTGCATTTGTAGATTGGATTATCTGGAACACCAATCAGCGTACTAATTTCAACTCCTCAGTTGTTGTTGTGCAACCTATCGACAAAGGTATGGTTGAATGGCTTAATGGTCAGGACTGCTTGTACCATGTCAATCTGCAAGGTCGCTTGAATGGAGAGGCTGTCAATTCTTTAGAGCGTATTGATGTTATCAGTCGTGCCCTCAATCCATATTCGCAAAATGCTGCCTTTATGGCTCTTGCCGACCAACCTGAAATCCGTTTTGTAATCTCTAACACAACAGAGGCAGGTATCGCTTTCGACCCTAATTGCAAATTATCAGACGCTCCGGCTTCAAGTTATCCGGGCAAACTTACACAATTGCTTTATCGTCGTTACAAAACATTCAATGGTTGTCCGACCAAAGGTCTGATTATCATGCCATGCGAATTGATTTTTCTCAATGGACACCACCTCAAAGAGTGCATCTTCCAATATATCGAACTCTGGAAAGATGATTTCGGTGCTGATTACGAAGGTTTCAAAGAGTGGTTTACGAAATACAACTATGTATGCGCCACATTGGTTGACCGTATCGTACCGGGTTTTCCACGCAAAGAGATCGCTCAAATCCAAGAGCGTTGCGGTTATGCCGACAATCTCGTAGTGCAAGCCGAGATATTCCATCTATGGGTAATTGAGGCTGCCGAAAATATCTCACTTGAGCAGTTGGCTGCCGAATTTCCTGCTAATAAGGCTGGCTTGAATGTCCTCTTCGTTAAGAGCGAGGCTCCATATCATGAGCGCAAAGTAACACTGCTTAATGGTCCGCATACCGTTCTCTCACCGGTGGCTTATCTCTCCGGCGTTGATATCGTTCGCGATGCTTGCAACCACCCTGTTATCGGCAAGTATATCCATAAAGTACAGTTTGAGGAATTGATGGAAACTCTCAATCTGCCAATGGACGAACTTCGTCAGTTTGCAACCGATGTGCTTGAGCGTTTCAACAATCCGTATGTTGATCACCAAGTTACGAGCATCATGCTCAACTCATTCCCTAAATTCCAGACTCGCGACCTGCCGGGCTTGAAAGTGTATCTCGAGCGTAAAGGCGAATTGCCTAAAGGTTTGGTTCTCGGCTTGGCTGCTATCATTACTTATTATAAAGGTGGTGTGCGCGAAGATGGTGCTCAAATAGTGCCTAACGATGATCCGAAGATTATGGAGTTGCTCAAAGACCTCTGGGCTACCGGTGATTTGCACAAAATAGCAACAGGTGTGTTGGCTGCTAAAGACCTTATCTGGACAGAGCATGGCGATCTTAATGAAATCCCGGGTCTGACTGCAATGCTCGAAGGCTTCCTGAAAGATATTCAAGAGAAAGGTATGCTCAAAACTGTCGAGAGTATTCTTTAAATAGTCGAAAGCGATTAGTCTCACATCTCACATCTAACAACTAAAAAAATGGTTCAATTTCTAAAAATAAATCCAGCCGATAATGTGGTCGTTGCTATTCAGGCAATAGCAAAAGGTACTGCACTTACTATCGACGGACAGGAAATAATTGCGCAAGACGATATTCCTGCCGGACATAAGATTGCCATCAAAGATCTTGCTGAAGGTGAGAATATTATCAAATATGGCTATCCTATCGGTCATGCCCGTGAACCTAAAAAAGCAGGTTCATGGATGAACGAAAATAATATCAAGACCAACCTTGCCGGTTTGCTTGATTATACTTATCAGCCTGAAAAAGCAGAACCTTTCAGACCGGACAATAGTTATGTGGCACCTGCTACATTCAAAGGCTATCGCCGCAAAAATGGTGATGTAGGTATCCGCAACGAAGTGTGGGTTATTCCTACTGTCGGTTGTGTTAATGGTATTGTTCAGCAACTTGTAGAGCGTCTGAAAGCCGAAACTCAATGCAAGGGTGTTGATGCTATCATCGGTTTCCCGCATAATTATGGCTGTTCGCAACTTGGCGACGACCATGAGAATACCAAGAAAATCCTTCGCGACATGGTGTTGCATCCAAATGCTGGTGCCATCCTTGTGGTAGGTTTAGGATGTGAAAACAACCAGCCCGATGTGTTTGAAAAATTCTGTGGCGATTACGACCATGATAAGGTGCGCTTTATGGTATCGCAACGCGTTGAAGGTGATGAGGTAGAATATGGCATGACTATTTTGCGCGAATTATACCAGAAAGCCGCTCAATGCCAACGTGAAGATATACCTATCAGCGAACTCCGCGTCGGTCTGAAATGTGGCGGTTCAGACGGTTTTTCAGGCATTACCGCCAATCCTCTCCTTGGTATGTTCTCTGATTGGCTTGTCAGTCAAGGCGGTACAACGGTGTTGACCGAAGTGCCTGAGATGTTTGGTGCCGAAACGATACTGATGAATCGTTGCGAAAACAAAGGGTTATTTGACCAAACTGTAAGTCTGATAAATAATTTCAAGGAGTATTTCTTGAGTCATGGTGAGCCAGTTGGCGAAAATCCGAGTCCGGGTAATAAGGCAGGCGGTATATCAACGCTTGAAGACAAAGCCTTAGGTTGTACGCAAAAATGTGGCAAAGCACCGGTCAGTGGTGTTATGGAATATGGTGAGCGTCTGCAGCATAAAGGACTCAATCTGTTGTCCGCTCCCGGCAATGACCTTGTGGCTGCTACAGCCCTTGCCTCGTCAGGATGCCATATAGTGCTCTTCACCACAGGACGTGGTACGCCTTTCGGAACCTTTGTGCCTACAATGAAAATATCAACCAATAGCAATTTGTATAAAAACAAACCTATGTGGATTGACTTCAATGCCGGCACTATAGTTGAAGACGAACCAATGCCTGTTGTATGCCAACGCTTTATCGACTATGTGCTGAGCGTAGTTAATGGCGAACAGGTGAATAACGAAAAGAAAAACTATCGCGAAATAGCAATCTTTAAGACCGGCGTAACTCTCTAATGGATAAGAGACTATTGAATATTATCAATATCTTTTTAGCATCAGTCATAGCCTTTTTAGGCTATGGCTGCGGTGCTAAAAAAAATGTTGTCCAAACGTCGGAGAAAGTTGAGATCGAGAGAGAGATAGAACAGAATATGATAGCAATGTATGGCGTACCGGTCAATCTTTCCGGTGTCGTATTTGATACCGTACCGCCTGATTTATCGGATTTTGTTCCACAAAAGCCTAAGCCAAAGGTCAAACCCGATGAAACTCCTATTCGGGTGAAATACGGAGTTCGTTTTCCATACTGATAGTTAGTTGGAATATCAATTTTCCAATGTAGAATTAAGATTACTAACATAAATGGGTGCAAGTTATGAAAAAGTTTGTTAATCGTATTCGTGAGCGCGTCAATGTTTTGATTGGCAGTCTGTTGGCTATTCTTGGTGTAGGTGCTACAGGCTGTGAATTGATTGGTGATGGCAGAATTGTTGAAAACGATTTAACTCTGCCTCCGTCGAAAGAAGACAGCGTAGATGTTGTAGTATGCAAATATGGTGTACCCGAAGTTCCGGATACCGTTGCTGTAGAACCCGAACCTTTCAATCCTGATTCAGGTGATGTTTTGTGTATGTATGGTGTACCATCGGCACGTTTCCAAATCAAGGGGTCAGTATCTGATCGTCGTACAGGTCAAGCACTTGAGAAAATACAAGTCATGATTGATACGCGCAATATGCAAACTACTGTTGTAACCGATGAAGATGGAACTTATCACTATCAGACCGATTGGATATTCCCAACAGATAGTGTGTTTGTTACCTTTACAGATGTCAATGGTGTATATCAGGAGCAGCGCGTGGGAGAAAAAATGGAGTATGAAGGTGGTACCGGACCATGGGATTCTGGTGATGCTCGTGTCGTCGTTGATGCTCAACTCGACAAAGTGAAAAAGTGACCGTATGGACGTTGCATGTCAACGTCCTTTTTTGTATTTGTGTTGTATCATTTTTGTGTTGTATCATTGTAGGGGCGTTGCTCGTCAACGTCCTTTATGTTTTTGTATTGTATCATCGTAGGGGCGTTGCTCGTCAACGTCCTTTTATGTTCTCATCTTTTACCATCTGTGCCTACGGCGTTAGCCGTTCAATGTTAATAGAATACAAATGTTCCGTTTCTCTTCTTATCACCCTGATTTTTTCGGTGCATCGAACGCCCGAAAAAATCAAAAAGAACGAATATAGAAAAATGGCATCTATCTATTAACGTTGAATCGCTAACGCGATAGGCGGAGATGTGCAATCACGTTGAGCTATTAAACGAAAATTGCTCCGCGATAGGCGCTGGTTAGGATAGAATCTTTTTTACCCATTTTATCGGAAACAATTCTATGTTAAAAAAATGAAAGAAATAATTGTAATATGATTTGGATTTTTTTAATTATTTTTGTAATTTTGTCGCGTTAAAGTGTGTAGAATAGTCAACATGGGTATCGTCATGGTGTTTGGCGGTCATTTTGTCGTATCTGATAAGGTTGTATCAGATTATAATATTGCAGAAAATTTTTATTGATTATATGAAAAAGTATCTACCCCTATTTCTTGCAGTCGTTATGAGCGCATCGCTCATGGCAATACCTGCTTATAGAGGTGCTATCAAGGCACAGCAGCCGGATGGAACAACTATTGAAATCTTCCAGCAAGGCGACGAGCATTTCCACTATATCACTAATGCCAATGGTGAGTGGTTGGTTAAAAATTCTGACGGTTATTATGTCGTAACTGAAGCCCTTACGCCCCAGCAAATCAATGAGCGTCGTATGGCTTCACCTATGCTTAAATCGCAAATCCAACGCGCTAAACGTCGCACACCTATCAATCTGAACATATCGCAATATGGTCTGATTATACTTGTCAATTTCAGCGACCTATCGTTCCAAAGCGAGAATACGCTTGAGGCTATGGACGAGATGCATAATGGCGATAACTACACCTATAATGGTGCAACAGGTTCGGCACGCAAGTATTTCTACGACCAGTCGATGGGTAAATATAATCCAACATTTGATGTCGTTGGTCCTGTTACATTATCAAATGTAATGTCATATTATGGTGGCAATGATTCAACCTATAATGATAAAAATGCCGGAGGTATGATTGTTGAAGCATGTCAACTTGCAGACCAACAATTTGATGTCGATTTTACCAAATATGACAATGATGGTGATGGTGAAGTTGATTTTGTTTATGTTGTCTATGCCGGTCAAGGCGAAGCAGATACAGGTATCGAAAATACTGTATGGCCGCACCAATGGGATCTGACAAGTGCCGGTAAGTCGTGCAATCTTGATGGTAAGAAAATCAATAATTATGCTTGCGGATCAGAATTGAATTCCGACAAAAAACGTTGTGGTATAGGTACTTTCTGTCATGAATTTTCGCACGTATGCGGTTTGCCTGACTTATATTCTACCGATGCTGATAATGATACTCACAAGACGATGGGCAGTTGGGATATATTAGATAACGGTCCGTATAATAATGACGGTAACACACCACCATCGTATAGTGCGTATGAGCGTTTTTTCTGCGGTTGGCTGACGCCTACTTATATCAATGAGAACGCTAATATCTCATTTCAAGACTTGCAAATCAGTAATAAAGCATTTATCATAACCACCGATGGTGAGCCTAATCTGTTAGGCAACGACCCAAATCCGACCACTTTCTGGCTTTTGGAAAACCGTCAGCAGAGCGGCTGGGATACCTATCTGCCTGGTCATGGATTGATGATTACCAAAGTTTCGTATGACTATGATAAATGGCATGATAATAATGTTAACAGCACTGCATCCGCTATGGGTGTTGACATTATCGAGGCTGATGGAAAAGCACCGAAGTTAAATTATGGTAAAGCCACCGACCTCTTCCCCGCAGGTGCAACAGCATATAGAGGTATTTCCGATCATGCTATCACCGATATTATTGAAAAAGATGGAGTGGTATCGTTCAAACTGATGGACGGACTATCTACCACATTCCGTCAACTATCAGTTTTTGCTAATGATGATGAAGCGGGTAGCGTTTTTGGTGCAGGGTCGTATTATGAAAACAATGAGGTTGTCTTATTAGCCACTGCCAATAAGGGCTATGATTTTTTGCAGTGGTCAGATGGAGTTACCGACAATCCACGTTGGGTAATGCCTGCCGACACCTTTTATTTAGCCCAATTCTCAGTAGCCCCAACTGTGGTAGATACGGTTGTTGATGAACCTGATTCAGTTACTGTTCGTTTTTATGCTGATTGGGATTCGGTTAATGTCTATATATGGAGTAGTAATGTAGATATTCCATACCTATGGCCCGGTAAGCCTATCGAGAAAGGAGATGATGGTTGGTATTCCGTAGAAATCGAGGCAGGAACAAATGTTATTTTCAATGACGGCATGCTTCAGACTGTAGATATTCTTTCTGTAGTCAAAGATGTTTGTTATGAATTAGGAGAATTGCAATACTATAGTGAAAAAATATATACAGTTGTAGAAAATACTGATTGTCAACTTGCTGAACCTGATTCAGTTACTGTTCGTTTTTATGCTGATTGGGATTCGGTTAATGTCTATATATGGAGTAGCAATGTAGAAATTCCGTACCAATGGCCCGGTAAGCCTATCGAGAAAGGAAATGATGGTTGGTATTCCGTAGAAATCGAGGCAGGAACAAATGTTATTTTCAATGACGGCATGCTTCAGACTGTAGATATTCTTTCTGTAGTCAAAGATGTTTGTTATGAATTAGGAGAATTGTACTATAGTGAAAAAATATATACAGTTGTAGAAAATACTGATTGCCAACTTATTCTCGAACCTCAACCATCATTTAAATTAACCCTCAATGTCAATGACACGACGATGGGTTGGGTTTATGGTGGCGGTGCTTATACGAATGATACAACAGTTACTATTACAGCCGAGCCGGGCGACCTGTTCGTATTTGACTATTGGACTAACGGAACGGATAAATTCTACGATAAGGAAATAACAATCAACCTTACGCAAGATACAACCTTCACTGCTTATTTTAGCCCGTGGTTGGTAGATGTTAGTTACACTGTACAAGGTTCTTATCCTTCGTATGACATATATAATATTTCGGTAATACGCTCAGGTAATGATAAATTTACGATATATTTAACCGATGATCTAAAGCGCGAGATTTTAGCAGGTCTTGAACGTTCATTCGATTCGTATTGCTATGAATTTAGATATAACTATAATTTAGGTGGTTATTATTTAGACATTGACGAGTATTATTTGGAACAAGAATTTTTTGATATTGATTTCAAAAATGAAAGATGGTATTATCCATTGACTGATACTTTATACAATGGACGACTGGATGTGGACTTGCCTGCTAATGAGCGCTATATCTTTGTTTATGCCGGTGCTTCTGACGATACTATGGGTTCGGCTTCTGCTTCTTCTGATTATCTATCATGTTATAATACTTCAGTTGATGTATATGCAGTACCTAAAGATGGTTATCAGTTCGTGAGATGGACTGATTCACGCGGTAATACATTTACTGACAATCCACATAATCTAATTTTTGATTCCTTTGCACCTGATGATGATAGTTATTATGATATAACCGCTGAATTCGAACCTATCGTTGTTGAACTTGATTCCTTCACAGTTACGTTCTTAGATTGGAACGGCAATATATTATCAACCCAAATGGTAGGGCAAGGTATGTCGGCGGTGGCTCCTAATGCACCATATAAAGAATTCTATAATTTTATCGGTTGGGACGGAGATTTCTCAAATGTGCAGTCTGATTTAATCATTACGGCTCTGTATGAGAAAATAGCACAAAATACCTATCATCTTGATTTCTATATCAATGGTGAAATAGTTGAGACATTGACCGAGATACAGGAAGGTACAATTATTGACCAGAGTTGGGCTAATGAGGTATGGGCACTTGTTAAAGATAATTATAAGACCGCCTGCGGTTATGATTCTATTCAATGGATGTACGTTGAACCATTTGAAATCCATAACGACACTATGTTGTGGGCAACTATACAACCTGTTCTGTATTTTGTCAGTGTAATATCGCAAAATGATTCAATGGGTATGGTTAATCAAAGTGGTAATGGTTATTATGAATGTGGTAGCACGATATCCATTGATGCAGTGCCTTACGAAGGTTATCGTTTCGTTGGTTGGTCAGATGGAAATACCGACAATCCTCGCCTATTAGAGTTTGTCGCTGATATTCCTACCCTTATAGCATTATTTGAACCTATACCACCGACAACCTTTACCATTACATTCCTTACTGCTGATGGTCTGGTATTAGACCAACAAACAGTTAGTAAAGATTCTGCTGCTATAGCACCGCAAGCACCTGAAATAGAAGGCTATACCTTTGTGGGCTGGAACACTGATTTCAGCAATGTTCGTTCTGATTTAGTCGTAACCGCTCAATATGAGAGAATATATCTGACCGTTCTGTTCTTTGGCTTCAACGGTGAGTTGTTAGGCGAACAGCAAGTGGCATACGGTGATTCAGCCGTTGCACTCGTTGCACCAGAAATAGAAGGTTATAGATTTATTGGTTGGAACACCGATTTCTCAAGTGTGAAGTCAGAAACGATCATTACAGCGCAGTATGAGAGAATATATCTGACCGTGCAGTTCTATGGTTTCAATGGTGAGTTGTTAGGCGAACAGCAAGTGGCATACGGTGATTCAGCCGTTGCACTTGTAGCACCTGAAATAGAAGGTTATAGATTTATTGGTTGGAATACCGATTTCTCAAGTGTGAAGTCAGAAACAATTGTTACTGCTCAATATGAGAGAATATATTTCAATGTTCAATTCTTTGGCTTTGAAGGTGTATTAATAGATTCGCAACAAGTAGCATACGGCGAAGATGCTGTTGAGCCAGAAGTTCCAGAAGTAGATGGTTATTACTTTACGGAATGGGATGCTGATTTCCATAATGTCTATAGCAATCTGACAATCAATGCTCAATATCAATTATGCTTACTTGATTACGGCACAATCCAAGATGCCCAAAATGATCTGTATTGGCAACTCAATTGTAAAAATACATTAGATATTTCGGGTTCAGGTGATTATGTGGTTGATGAAAATAATGATATTATTGACGAAACAGTTGATATCAATCTCAACCCAGGTACAGCATTGATTGTTGATGGTGAGGTTGAACAAGAGGTAAACACTATTACCCAACATATTGATATGACATCAGCCGCTTCAATTATTGCTTGTGAAGACCGCTTTTTAGGTAGTGTGCTGAAAGTGAAGTTCACAATACAAACCAACGTATGGTACTTCCTCTATTTCCCATTTGATGTTCCGTTTGCGCAAATTCAGAGTCCTGGTCAATATGCAGTATATGAATATGATGGTAAAAGACGTGCTACTCAAGGCTATGGCGGATGGGTACGCACACATGATAAGGTAGAAAGTCACAAGGGTTATATCTACCAAGCCTCGACGGCAGGCGAATTGATTATAACAGTACCTGTTCCATTATTCTCATGCAGTACAATCGAAAAGGTATTGCCTGTTCATTCCGCTGACTATATCTTTGATGCCAACTGGATATTAGCAGGTAACCCATACCCAAGTTATTTCGATATGGACACATTGTTTGGTGCCGGCTTTAATGCTCCTATATACGTAAGAAATAAAAATGCCGACGACTATATCGCTGTACGTCCGCAAGATGATGATTATCACTTCCACCCGTATGAAGCCTTCTTTGTCCAAAATCCGGATAAGGAAATGGAAACCATCATGAACTGGTACAGCAATGGTCGTGAAACAGAAAGTCAGATACGCAATCAGCATGGTCGTTACATGCGTCGTGAAGCAGTGCGTCGTACACGTCAGTCAGAGCAACAACGCTATTTTGTAGAACTTAATCTGACCGATGGTAGCAACGATGACCATACACGTGTCGTATTCAATGAAACTGCTACAGCAGACTACGACCTTGGTACAGATGCTATCAAGATGGAAGGTTCGGCACCGGTGCGTATCTTTACGCTCGACGAGCAAGTACAGTACGCTATCAACGAACGTCCGCTCACCGACCAACCTATTCATGTCGGTTATACAGTTGCCAATAGCGGTGTATATACATTATCGGCAATGCGTTGGGATAGCGATGTTGAGTTGTATGACAACGAACTCGACCAACGAGTTGACTTCACTAACGGCGATTATATGTTCTATACAACAGCCGGAACCAACACCACACGTTTCAGTCTGATTGGTAAGAATAATGTCCCAACCGACATAGATAACGTAGGCGAGGCTGATGGTAGAGTTTCGATATTCTCCATTACAGGTGCTTTGATTTACGACAATGTGATGCTCGATGACGTTAAACTTCAGTCAGGTGTTTATCTCATCAAGACGGCACGTGAAGTGAAGAAAGTTGTGATAAAATAAATTTTTCAGTAAAGATTGACGTTTTAATTTATAAAAATATTTATCGTTATGAAACAATATAAGTTTTTCACCCTTTTGGTATTGTTGCTCGGAAGTCTATGTGCTTATGCTCAAAACGATGATTTCAATCCGGCAACGCCTGCAGAGCCGATGCGTTTCAAAGTTACTTTGTCAGCAAGTGAACCCGGCATAAATGCAGTACTCAAAGGTGCTGCTGAATACACCTATGGAACACCTGCTCAAATTAGTCAGCAAGCCCCTAATGGTTATGAGTTCCTTTATTGGACATTGAATGGCGAGCAATACAGCACCCGTTCGTCCTTCACTTACACAGTGCAAGGTAATGCTGAATTTGTGGCTGTTTACAACAAGGTAAAAGAAGTTTACACCATTACGTTCGTTGATCTTCAAGGTAAAGAACTCTGGTCAGGTCCTGTTGTAGAGGGTAGTGCAGCACCTGCACCAGCCGCTCCGTTAGTTGAAGGCTATGCGTTCTATCGCTGGAGTCAAAGCATATCGCATATTACCGGTTCGGCTACTATCCGACCGATTTATGTGCCAATTCAGAACGATGGAAAAGCCTCATTTGTTGCCTTGCCATGCGAGTAATAGATGATATTGCTCTCGTAGAAATGTATTTGATAACATATAAAGTTCAACGTTATTGACACAAACAGCTAATTGCCGGAGTATTATAATTATGTAACTCCGGCAATTGGTGTATTTGCCGGTCTGACAATAATAATTTAATCTATTCATTATGTACTACTTAAAAATAGTGTTAATTGGAATAATAACCCTCTTGACGTCATGCTCAACGGACGTATCACAAGCACAGAATCCGCCTACTGATTGGAGCGAATATGAACTAAAAGGACATGTCAAGCAACTGATAGTTAAGACATATAAAGCTCATAAAGAGTCCGGCGCGTTGGTGAAAGATAATTTATGGAGCATTGTTGTCGTTGATTTTTCACCTGATGGAAAACTACAGCAAGTGGATCGTAAGAACGAATCGAAAGAGATATATAGTTATTCAAAGAAACAACAAATAATCAAAACCTTTAACGCAAACGGTGTCTTGACAAGTCAAAAAGTAACAAACTACACCGATTGGGGCGCAGTGCAAAGTATTGTATTCTACAATGCCTCTGGGACACAGACCGGAAAAAAAGAATATACGTATAACAAAGAGCATGTCTTGGTAGAACGGCTGTATCAAGATAATTTCTTTCAATATACAAAAGAGAAAAATTTTCAGTTTGATGCCGTCGGACGTGAGATTCGATGTGAACGCTACAACAAGGAAAACCAATTGGTAGAAATTGAAACCAACACGTATAGAACCGATGGCAAGAAGATTTTTACCAAAGTGGAGCGATATAGTGATGGTGTGCCCGATTACGCAGGCAGTACTCGCTATACCTATAACCCTGAAGGTTTTGTGTCCGTGGTTGAAAGTGCTACTGATTCTCAAGACTATCAAGTTACGCATCAAATAACTTATGTCTATGACAGCATTGGTAATTATATAACGAAATCAACCATGTATGATTGGTGGCCTACAATACAAGAGCGCACCATTATTTATTATTAAGCATTGCGAAGTCCAAAATTGAGACATCAGGTTATTGGCATTATATCTTTATCAATTCTAAAGGTCAGTACGTAAAGAATAGTATTTTTCTTATCAAAATATTTGCTCAATTCTCGCTCATCGCAAGTGGGCGATTTTTTTATCTATCTCTTTCTTATTCAAATCTATTAGTGTCCGATATATAATTTAAGTTTCACACATGTAAATACAACACGTATATATGATTATGGCTGTATAATGGTTATCGCGTTAGCGATTTAATGTTAATAGCATTTGAATAACCCCATCATCTTTTATTTATTGATTTTTCGGGGGCATCGAACGCCCCGAAAAATCAGGATAGATTGGAAATTATAGAACAATTTATTCTATTAATATGCAACGGCTGACGCCGTTGATCACCGAGATATTAAAATTTTTGTTAATATGCGAAACTTGAATTAAGTAATAATCAAAATGAACCCTGATAAGTTTTTAAATACACTACGTGGAAACTTAAAGAGTGTTAAAGGTTTCCGTGCTGAGTGATTTTTATGTTGTTTGGCATATAATTTGTTGTTTATTTTGCGCAATTTAAGTTTTATGAGTATTATTTGAGAGATTGTTGAAAGGTTGAATTAAAAGTTATTCAAGTTTCTCATGTGCTTATATGTGAAGTATTATCGGCGTATGGCGTTAGCCGTTTAATGTTAATAGAAACCAAATGTCAGAAAATCAGAAAGAACAGATAGTAGAAATTGCATCCGAGCGTTTCAAACGTTTTGGCATACGCAGTGTGTCGATCGATGATTTATGCCGCGACATGAACATGTCGAAAAAGACCTTTTATGTCTTTTTCCGTCAGAAAGATGACCTTGTTAAGGCAGTGCTTGACTATCTTGATAAGAAGATTGCAGTATTGATGGTTGAACAATATTCAGGTAAGACGGCCGAAGAGGCTGTACGCTTGTTTATCGACGGATTGCGTGAGATTAAGGAGATGCGCAATCAGCCTCCTTTTCAATATGATTTGCAAAAATACTATCCGGAAATCAAACGTTGGCATGACCAAAAGACTTATAGTATTGTGTTTGAACATATCTTGAGCCATTTGCGTAAGGGAATCAACGAGGGCATATATCGCAATGACGTTGATGCCGAGGCTTGTGCGGCATACATAACGCTCACTCATCAGCAGTGGGTGGCAGAGATGTATAATGCCAACAATATATCAAAAAAGCGTTTGATAAGTTTTTTTGTCGAGAGTCTGTTCCGCTCAATTCTTACGGGGCAAAATATGTATTTGATAAATAATATAAAAGGTATAAAATATGAAGATTAAGCAATTTTTATTCTTAACATTCTGCTTTGCATTATTTTCGTTGCCGCTCAAGGCTCAATATAGTCAGGCAGTGGCTGAAAATAATGTGGTGCGTCTGTCGCTTGAAGATGCTCAGAGATATGCTCTTGAGCACAATAACGATTTGCGCAATTCATCTATTCAACTGCGCGAGGCTGAAATGAAAAAATGGCAGGCAATAGCAGCCATGCTTCCGCAAGCCAATGCTAATCTGCAATATGTCAATATGTGCGGCTATCAGATGGAACTTATGGGACGTCCTATAGCCATGCCGCCGTATGGTACTCTTGGCATTCAAACATCAATAGCCATCAATGGTCAGATGGTACTCGCTGTTTTGCTTCAAGACTTGGCAAAAGATATGCAAGACATAACGCACGAGCAGACTGAACATAATCTGAAAATCAATGTGATGCAGAGTTATCTGTCCGTTCTTGTTATGGAAGATATAGTCAATTTGTTGGACAGCAGTCTTGCCAACCTCAATGATTTGGCAGCGATGACCAAGCGCAGTGTGGAAGTGGGTGTTGCCGAACCTACTGCTGCCGACCAGATACTTGTGCGGATGGCTTCTATACAAAACGCTATCAATTCCAATAAGCGAACTGTTGAGATGGCGTATAATTCGTTGCGACTTATGCTCGCTATTCCGTCTAATGTGGAGATTGAACTAACGCAGACGCTTCAAGAATTGCTTAGTGCCGATAATGTGATAAAGATGCTGAGTGCTGATTTCAATATCAACCGCAATTACGACTATCAGTTGCTTCTGAAAAATACCGAGTTGGCAAAGAAAAATGTTGTTCTGGCATCTATGGCTTATTCGCCTACTTTGAGTGCATCTTATCAATACACAGGCAGAAAATATTTCTCTAACGAGCAGACCATGAACATGCAGGCACCTAATATGGTGGCTATATCGTTGTCGATACCATTTTTTACATCGGGCAAAAACGGTGCTACCATACAAGAGAAAAAACTTGCCTATCAGCGTGCTCTCAATACGCTTGACTATACGCGTGATGCTCTTGGAGTGCAAAATAAACAACTGCGTTTCGACCTCACAAATGCTTACGAGACCTATCAAAATCAAGTCTATAATCTTGAAGTTACGAAACGAGTTTTCGCAAGTGCATCTAATAAGTATCAGTATGGTGTGGCATCATCGCTCGAACTGACTAATGCCAGCAACGACCTTATTACAGCAGAAAATCAATACGTACAGGCTGTATTGTCGTTGGTTAATGCGCAAGTAGCGTATATGAAGTTCTTGAATAATTAAGTAATGAGTCGCAAGTAATGAGTCGCAAGTCTAAAGACTTTGACATATCGATATATCGGAATATCGAGATACCGAAGTCTAACATCTAACGACTAATATCTAACGACTAATATCTAACGACTCTCGACTAACATCTAACATAATATATCACAATATGAAATACAAATTTTTATTATTTTTATCAGCAATGTTTCTTGTTGCTTGTGGGGGCAAGCAGACTGCCACAACAACCGAAACAACAGAAGAAGAGCGTGCTGAACGCGTAAGTGTAACTAAACTTGCTCCGCGCGAGATTGAACGTGTCATTTCTCTATCAACCAACCTGCAAGGTTATCTGACGCAAAACGTAGCACCGTCGCTTACCGGTCGTATAGAACATATCTATTGCGAAGTAGGCGATCGTAAAAAACAGGGCGATGACCTTGTACGTATGGATCAGACACAGTTCAAAACAACCAAACTGACCTATGGTAATCTCGAAATAGAGTACTCACGTATGAAAGCCCTGCGCCAGAGTGGTAGTGTTAGCCAACAGCAATACGACCAAGTCGAACTGCAATATAATCAGACAAAAGAAAATCTTGATTTTCTTGAGCAGAACACTTACGTCAAAGCCCCATTCACTGGTGTCATATCAGCCAAAAACTATGAGGACGGCGAACTCTATGGTGGTCAGCCTATCCTCGTACTGACGCAGATCAATAAACTCAAAGCCCTCGTATCTGTGCCAGAAGCCTATTTTCCACGTATCAAAGCAGGCATGAAACTTGACGTAACGTCAGAGATATATCCCGACAAGACATTCCCTGCTACTGTTGAAGTTGTCTATCCGACTGTTAATGCCCAGACGCATACTTTCGATATTAAAGTAGTTATACCTAATAGTTCGGAATTGCTACGACCCGGTATGTTTGTTACCACAACAATAGGTTTGGGTAAAGAGAAAACTATCGTAGTACCTTACCAATCAGTTGAAAAACTTGTAGGTGCCAACGACCGTTATGTCTTTATCAACGACAACGGACGTGCCAAACGTGTTGCAGTAACCCTCGGTCAGCGTTTCGATCAAGATGTTGAAGTTATAGCACCTGAACTCGTTGAAGGCGTTGAGATGGTAACTAAAGGACAACATAAACTCGTTGACGGAATGAAGTTGGAAATAGTTAGATAAGTAGAAAGACTTTTAGTAGAAAGTAGAAAGACAAATTACCTTTTACTAACGACCTTTACTACAGTAAAACATTATGATACATAATTTCAGAGAGTTAACAGTTTGGAAAAAGTCTGTATCGTTTACCAATGATATATATTCAATAACAAAGCTGTTTCCGAAAAATGAAACTTTTGGTCTTGCGTCGCAAATGCAACGTGCAGCGGTTTCTATTCCGGCAAATATTGCTGAAGGTGCAGGTAGAAATACTGATAATGAGTTTATCAGATTTTTAGAATATTCAGTTGGTTCAGCCTATGAGTTGGAAACAGAACTACTGATTGCTTATAACCAAAAATATATTGATGATGTCAAGTACAATGAGATGCAGTTTACATTAATTGAAATTCAAAAAATGTTATATTCGCTGATTCAAAAAAATACTAAAAGTATAATGTAGAAAAATGGGTTATGTTTTTTTTTCTATCTATTTTCAACTAAAATTCTAATCTGTCTTTTTACTTTTTACTAACATACTAATTACTATATACACATGGCTATCTATAAAAGTGCAATAGAAAAACCTGTAACTACCGCATTGATTTTTGTGGCAGTTATAGTGATAGGTGTCTTCAGTTTTCTCCGACTGCCTATCGACCAGTTCCCAGAGATGGATCCTCCATACATCACCGTTATGACCACCTATCCGGGTGCGTCGGCTTCCGAGATGGAGACTAACGTTACCAAGATTATGGAGAACGCTCTCACCTCAGTTGACCACTTGAAGCATATCACCTCACAGTCCAAAGACAATTTGTCTATGGTTGTCTTGCAATTGGAGTGGGGTAGTAATATGGACGAAGCCGTCAATGACGTGCGCTCGTTCGTTGATATGACCAAAAATAACCTGCCGGACAACTGCGGTACACCTATGATTTTCAAACTCTCAACGTCATCAATGCCTGTTGCGCAATATTCAATCACAGCCGACGAGACTTATGCCGGACTTGATAAGATATTGAACGATGAGGTTATTCCGCAGTTGAACCAAATAGACGGTATTGGTAACCTGTCGCTCTCCGGTGCGCCAGACCGTTATGTCTATGTCAATATCGACCAGCAGAAACTTGATGCCTATGGTCTCTCGCTTGAGCAAGTAGGTAATGTGGTGGCAGCCAACAACTTAAACCTCTCATCAGGTACTGTTAAGATGCCGCAGGAGCAATATCAGATGCAGGTGCGTTCTGAATATATCGAGTCATCGGAGATTGCCAACCTCATGGTAACTATGACTCCGCAAGGACAGCAAGTCTTCATTCGCGATATCGCAACCGTCAAAGATACTATCAAAGACCTCTCGCTTGATGAGAAAACCAATGGTCGTGAGGCAGTGCGTCTAATCATTGCCAAACAGACCGGTGCCAATACGGTGCAGGTGTGTCGCGACGTGCGTAAAGAACTTGCCAAGATACAAAAGCAGTTGCCTACCGATGTGAAGATAGAAAAGATATATGACTCATCGGAAAATATCCAGAACTCAATCAACTCACTTGAAGAGAGTATCTTATACGCCCTCTTGTTCGTTGTTCTTGTCGTACTTTTCTTCCTTGGCAAGTGGCGCGCCACAATTATTATCGGTATCACCATACCTATTGCCCTTATCGTGGCATTTATCTATTTAGGTTTAGCAGACTCATCGCTTAATATTATATCACTCAGTTCGTTGACTATCGCTATCGGTATGGTGGTGGACGATGCTATTGTTGTGTTGGAGAATATAACTCGACATGTTGAACGTGGTGAAAACCCACGCGAGGCAGCCATCTATGCTACCAACGAGGTGTGGGTCAGCGTTATCGCTACCACTCTTGTTCTTGTGGCTGTGTTCGTGCCGCTCACGATGCTTAATGGTATGGCTGGTATTATGTTCCACGAATTAGGCTGGATAGTTACCGTCGTATGCTGTACGTCAACTGTTGTGGCTATCTCGCTTACGCCTATGCTCTGCTCCAAACTGCTCAAGGCTCGCAAGGTTCATGTTGACGAAAACGGCGACCTCATTGACGATGAAGCAGGCGAAAAGACATGGTATGACAAGACGGTTGTTAAATTCCTTGACCGTGTTGATGCTCTCTACGCTCGTTCGTTGAGTTGGTGCTTGAGTCATAAGGCACTCACACTGACCATATTACTTGTGCTTTTTGGTCTGTCGCTCCTACCTGCTATCACCGGCAAGATAGGTACCGACTTTATGCAGCAGCAAGATAATGGTCGTCTGTCAGTTACTGTCAAACTGCAACGCGGTACACGTATTGAGGAAACGCTCAAGACAGCACGCACGCTTGAACGCCGCTTCGTTGAACTCGTGCCTTATATTGAACTTATCAACACCTCAGCCGGTTCAAACGACGATGCTACCATAGCCGCTATGTTCTCATCGACTATGAACAACAAAATCAGCATGACCGTTCGCGTTCCTAAAAAGTGGTATCGTAAAGAAACAATTTGGGAAATAGCCGAAACACTACGTCAGGAGATGGCTAAGTACCCAGAAATTATTGAGTACCAATGTAATGTATCGAGTGGCGGTCCGGGCGGTGGCAACAATACTGTTGATGTCGAAATCTATGGCTATGATTTCGATAAGACTTCGCAACTTGCCGAGCAAACACGCTATCTATGCTCTCAACTTGAAGGAGCGCGCGATGTTAATATCAGTCGTGAAGACGACCGTCCTGATATCAAGATAACCGTTGACAAAGAGAAAGCCTCACGTCTTGGTTTGTCGTCGGCCACTATCTCTACTTACCTTCGTAATCGAGTAACAGGTATGTCGTGCGGCTATTTGAAAGACGATGGTTCGGAATACGATATCGTGGTGCGTCTGGAGGAAGACGATCGTAACTCCATTTCCGACATCATGGACCTCTCAATACCTACTGCCACAGGCAAGTCGGTCAAACTCTCTGAGATAGCCGCAGTAGGTGAGTATTGGGCACCGCCTACCATTGAACGTAAGTCGCGCCAACGTATTGTAACAGTAAAAGTTACGCCTTACAACACCTCTCTCGGTGAGTTAGCACAAGAGATTGAAGCCAAAGTTATTCCACAACTTGACGTGCCGGTAGGTTACTCAACGCATATTGGTGGTAACTATGAAGACCAACAAGACATGTTCGGTGACATGGCACTTCTTGCAGCACTTATCATTCTGCTTGTCTATATCGTTATGGCAAGTCAGTTTGAGTCGCTCCGTATGCCGGCTATCATTATGTTCACAGTGCCTTTCGCCCTTTCAGGTGTGATTATCGCCCTTTGGCTTACTCACCGCTCGTTGGATATGATTGGTGCTTTAGGTCTTGTACTTTTGGTTGGTATAGTTGTTAAGAACGGTATTGTGCTTGTGGACTATATAAATCTTATGCGTGAGCGTGGTTATGAGTTGAACACCGCTATTGCAATGTCCGGTCAGAGCCGTATACGCCCCGTGCTGATGACCGCTTTCACAACTATTCTCGGTATGGTTCCTATGGCTGTGTCCAATGGTGAAGGTGCCGAGATGTGGCAACCGCTCGGTATAGTCGTTATCGGTGGTCTGACTGTCAGCACATTCCTGACACTCTATGTTGTGCCTGTCCTCTATGGTGTTATGTCGCGCCACGGCGATCGTAACAAGTTGGACGAACTCCGCAAGAAATTCATCTTTATGGATATTAAGGTCAAGAAAGCCAATAAAGAGGAGCAGACCAACGAACAAGCCCTTCAAGAGATATAAACCAATCAACTCATCAACTAAAAATAATATATTAACTCATTAACTAATATGAAATCAGTATTTATAGTATATAATCAAGCCAATACGGAGCGTGTAGAATACATGCTCGACACGCTTGGTGTTCACGGCTTTACCTTCTTTGAGCAAGTGCAGGGGCGCGGAACTAATGGTGGTGAACCACGTCGTGGAACGCATGCTTGGCCTGAAATGAATTCAGCCATGATGTGCGTAGTCGAAGACGACCAAGTGCCACCACTCTTAGAGTCTATACAAAAATTAGATCTGCGTAATCCTGTTGTTGGTGTCAAAGCCTTCGTTTGGAATATCGAACAAGTTGTTTAGCAGAGAGCCGGTTCAGAGCCGGCTCTTTTTGTATAATAAAAAAAATCTATTATCTTTGTGCCAGAAAACTTATGAATGATATGAAACGTGCAACAACAATGATGGCTCTTGCCATCGCAACAATCGGACTTATTATGACCATAGGATGTAGTAAACAATCGCCTGCCTTTCAGCGAAGCAATATCAGCCCCGATATATTGGCAGAAGTTATTGACTCGCTCAATTATCGTTATCAATGCTTGTCTGACGATGATAGTTCAGTGCAGTGGTCAGAACGTATGCAACGCGGTGTGCGCCAAGCAGGTGCTTTATGGCGTGCCGAGGACGGGACGGCAGATGACTTTAAGACCTTTGTCATTGAGCATTATGCAATGACAAGCCAACAGCGAACAAGCCTCTTTGAGAGTTTGAGCCGCATCATGGAGCGGCTTAACGAAAGTGCCGACATGCTCTCTGTCGAATTGCTCAAGCCTACGCAACTTACTAATGCCGGTGAACCTACTGAAATAGATTGGATTATGTCAGGATATAACCCATCGGCTCATCTATCCGATGATATGTTTGCCAATAAAGTGGCGTTCATTACAATCCTCAATTTTCCTTTTTATTCTTTAGATGAAAAGAATAGTCTTGGGCAAACATGGACTCGCCGCCAATGGGCTGAAGCGCGGCTTGGTGATGTCTTTACACAGCGAGTGCCTGCCGAGGTGTTAGCAAATGTATCGCAAGCCAATGCTCAAACCGAAAATTATATTGCCGACTATAATATTTGCATGGACAGACTCCGCACCGAAGATGGTCGGCAGATATTCCCTGATGGTATGCTGCTCTTGAGCCATTGGAATCTGCGGGACGAACTCAAAGCGCATTATGCTGACTCGTTGGTTGCTGATGAGCAAGGTGTCCGTGTAAACGAAAAACAGGAAATGATATATCAGGTTATGCAGCGCATAGTAAGGCAAGAAATACCGCAGGTGGTAATCAACAACAATAAGCCATTATGGTATCCGATTAGTAATAAGGTGGATGGTGCAACTGATAAGCGTGAACACGATACGCGCTACCAAAAAATCCTTGACATTTTTCATGCTATGAGGCAGATGGATAATTATTGTCCTAATATGCCTACTGCTATAACTCGAAATTTTGAAGGTGAAATAGAAATCTCGGCAGAAGATGTAGAGGCTACATTCATTGAATTATTGTCGTCTGATAAGGTTAAAATTGTAGCAGATACTATACGTCAACGTTTAGGACGTGAGTTGCGACCATACGATATATGGTATGATGGTTTCAAACAGCGTAGTACAATGAACGAAGATGTCTTGTCAGCACAGACACGCAAATTATATCCAACTCCAGAAGCCTACCAACGTCAGATTCCTATATTATTACAACATATTGGTTTTCAGTATGATGATGCTGTTGATATCGCGAGCCATATAGTAGTTGAACCGGCGCGCGGTTCAGGTCATGCTTGGCCAAGTTTAGGGCGCAATGAGCCAACACGCCTCCGAACGCGTATTGCACCTGATGGAATGGATTATAAAGGTTATAATATAGCCGTTCATGAGATGGGACATAATGTTGAAGAAGT
>Ga0326513_10000125_pt1 | contig 59988 bp, 57 predicted proteins | sample 2_2465_0518_D_FD_203654 | JGI IMG/M metagenome (GOLD analysis project Ga0326513, IMG submission 203654) | Bovine rumen microbial communities from UC Davis, California, United States - 2_2465_0518 | ecosystem: Host-associated > Mammals > Digestive system > Stomach > Rumen | place: USA... | reverse complement strand
CAGGATGCGTTGAAGCGATGCCAGGAACTGGTAGACGAAGGATACGCGTATGTAGTGAGCATGGACTTGGCAAAATACTTCGACACTGTAAATCACAGCAAACTCATAGAAGTGCTGTCAAGAACGGTGAAGGATGGAAGAGTCATATCACTGGTGCACAAGTTCCTCAATGCGGGAGTAATGGAAGACGGTGGATTTCAAAGCACGGAAGAGGGAGTGCCTCAGGGAGGACCTCTTAGTCCATTGCTTGGAAACATCATGCTTAACGAGCTGGACAAGGAACTGGAACGACGGGGGCACAAGTTCGTGCGGTATGCGGACGACTGCATCGTTTTCTGTAAGTCCAGAAAGGCAGCAGAGCGGACGATGCGGAACATCGTACCATACATCACAATCAAGTTGTTCCTGAGGGTCAATCTCGAGAAATCTACAGTAGCGCACGTCAGCAAGGTCAAATACCTCGGCTATGGGTTTTACCGGCACAAAGGAAAATGCAGGCTGAGAGTACATCCCAAGTCAGTAAACAAGATGAAGAACAAGATAAGGGAAATGACGGTCAGAGGAAACAGATATAGTAACGAGGAACGGAAGAAGAAACTCACCGAGTATGTACGAGGATGGGTGAACTACTTCCGGCTGGCAGACATGAAGTACCTTCTTCAGAGAACCGACGAATGGATGAGAAGACGGATACGCGCAGTGATATGGAAGCAATGGAAACGGGTGAGAACCCGATACAGAATGCTGAGAAAACTGCACGTGGAGGAATGGAGAATCCGGGAGATAGCGAACTGTAGAAAAGGGACGTGGAGAGCTGCGAAAATTCTTTCCACAGTCATAACAAAAGAAAGACTGGCCCGGGCGGGATATCCGTCCCTGCTGAGCCAGTACCAGATGGTTCGGGAAAACTTGTGAACCGCCGTATACCGAACGGTACGTACGGTGGTGGTGTGCCGCGAAAACTGCACACTGGATGAGGGAAGGCCCCTCGACGGGAACTGACAGGCAGATCCGTCAAATCGCTCTGCGCCGCTCTGTTAAAGAGACAGGGTAGGTGAGCAGCAGAGAAAAGTCCATATATAAAATGGGCAGATGTGTTCCATGAAGATGAACGAGAGTGAACCACTGAAGAAGTGTCGTTAGCGTAGGTGATGTCAAAACCGGGCTTTCACTACCGGCCTGGGACAAGGGTGACAGCAGGCCTGAGGCGGGTCGCCTGGCATCCGGCATTAAGGTGGCATGAGCATGGAACAGGCCAGTGAGCGGAACGCGGGAACCTGTACGCAGATGCCAATCGAAAAGGCACAAGTTAAAGAAAGACGAGGCCGAAAGTAGAGATGCTGCGCACAGGGGCGGAGACGTCTGTAGTAGTGATGAAGTTGCCGTAATGGCAGTGGAGCGAAGGGACGTCATCAACCGGCTGAAAGAAACAAGTCAACTGCGAGAGCAGGAGGAACAAGTGGGAAACAGCAAGCAATACCAAATTGACAAAAGAATTGTCTACCTTGCCTACAAGAAAGTAAAGGCGAACAAAGGAAGTCCCGGCATAGACGGAATGGACTTTGAAGACTACGAGAGGAATCTCAAAGACAACCTGTATAAACTTTGGAACAGAATGAGCTCTGGGAGTTATTTTCCGAACGCGGTAATGGCAGTGGAAATTCCGAAAAAGAGCGGAGGGATTCGAGTTCTTGGAGTACCAACAATCGAAGATCGCGTGGCACAAATGACAGCGAAGCTATATGTGGAGCCACGCTTAGATGCATTGTTTCATGAAGATTCTTATGGGTACAGACCCAATAAATCCGCAATTGATGCAGTGGGAAAAGCAAGAGAACGATGTTGGAAATATGACTATGTCATTGATTTGGACATTAAAGGATTGTTTGACAACATAGATCATGAACTCCTTATGCGAGCAGTACGAAAACATGTTAGTGAGCCATGGATCAATTTGTACATAGAACGATGGTTGAAGGCTCCGTTCTCCAAAAATGGAGAAATGACAGCGAGAACCTCGGGAACTCCGCAGGGCGGGGTCATTAGTCCGGTTCTAGCAAATCTGTTCATGCACTACGCATTTGATGAGTGGATGCGGAGAAACTATCCCTACTGTCCATTTGAAAGATATGCGGATGACACTGTTATACACTGCAAATCCGAAACACAAGCGAGATTCATACTGGATGAGGTTCGGAAAAGAATGAAGCAATGCAGACTGGAACTGCATCCACAGAAAACGAAGCTTGTTTATTGTAAAGATAAAGATAGAACAGGCGACTATGAGAATACCTCTTTTGACTTTCTTGGATACACCTTTCGAAGAACCCTAATAAAGGATCGACTTGGAAGACTGCAATGGAACTTTTTGGCATCGGCTAGTAAAAGTGCATGCAAGGCGCTGAAAGATAAGATTAAAGCACTAGATTTGCACAAGAAAAGTGGAAGCACTCTCGAAATGATTGCAGAAACCATAAACCCGATTGTACGAGGATGGATGAACTATTTCGGAGCGTTCAACAGATCGGCCATGAAGAGAACGCTGGATGTCATACAGAGAAGGCTGATAAAATGGGCGATGTGCAAATACAAGCGATTTCGTGGACATAGAACCAGAGCAGAAGTATGGCTTGGTGAGGTAAAAAGAAGAGAACCCAATATGTTTGCACACTGGGCTCTCAGTTGATAGAAGTATTGTGGTTGATAAGAGCCGTATGAATCGAGAGATTCACGTACGGTTCCGTGAGAGCCTCGGGGTGAAAGTCCCCTTGGCTACTCGACTGGAAGGGGGAGCTTAAAAAACTCCCCCTATCCGATTGCTGATGAGGATATCATCTTTATAAATGCGTTTCCATGAGAACCCCTGGCACAGTTCCATTGCAGTGCATTCCCGATAGGTATCTAAAAGTCCGCACATTTCGCCCAGGTGCCCAAGCAGTTGCTCCGGTGTATACTTTTTCCTCAGAGTTTCCATATTCAGATCCCCTTCGCGTTTTGACAGTTTTCTTCCTTCTTCTGAAACAAGAAGAGGGGAGTGCGCATATTCAGGTATATTTCCGCCAAGCGTCCGGATGAGCCAGATCTGCTTGAAAGTTGAGGACATCAGATCTCTTGCACGTACCACGGAAGATATATTCATTGCAGCGTCATCAACGGAAACGGCCAGTTGATATGCATAAACTCCATCCGAGCGTCGAACAATAAAATCTCCCTGTGTTTTCAGGTTTTCGCTCTGCATACCGTAATGGGCGTCGGTAAACTCGATTACTTCATCGGGAACGATCACTTTCCAGGCCGGTTTTCTTCCTTTGGCTTCTATTTCTGCTCGCTGGAGGTCTGTCATATACCTGCAGGAACAGCTGGAGTCTCTTTTCTCACCGGGATGAGGTGCCGATGCGGCAAGCCGCTGGGATCGGCTGCAGTAACAGGGATACAGCAGCCCTTTCTCATCAAGAACCTGAAAGGCAGCATCATAGAGTCCTGTCCTGGCACCCTGTGTGTATTCCGATCCGTTTCCAGGGAACCAGCCTTCGTCCCAATACAGCCCAAGCCATTGGAAATCTTCTGCCATAAGAGCTGCGTATTCATAATCGCTCCGATCCGGATCCAGATCTTCCAGACGGAAAACGAGCGTGCCGTCATGACTTCTTACGTCCAGCCAAGCCAGAAGACTGGACATAATATTGCCGATATGAAGTCGGCCGCTGGGACTAGGTGCATAACGACCGATGAATGAATGACTCATGGAATCACTTCCTTTTCAATGATTATACTTGCATTCCAACAAAAAAGCGACTGCTTATAGAAAATAAACATGGATTAGGTGTATATGTTGTTGTATAATAATAAAATGCGATCTATATATTGCGGTTTTGGGTGATCTAATGGCTAATGTAAAAACCAATGCGGTCCGTATTCTTGAACGGGCTGATATCCGTTTCAATATGCTGAGCTATGATTGGGACGGGAAAAATGCACCGGATGGGAATTCGGTAGCTGCAATGCTAGGTCAGGATCCGGGCCAAGTGTTCAAGACCCTTGTGGCAAGGGGAGCGTCCGGAGATTATTATGTATTCGACATACCGGTTTCCGGGTCTCTGGACTTGAAAAAAGCCGCAAAAGCGGTAGGTGAAAAGAGCATTGCCATGATTCATTTAAAGGAACTGTTCCCACTTACCGGATATGTTCACGGAGGCTGTTCTCCCATCGGGATGAAAAAACAGTTTTCGACTGTGATCGATGAAACCTGCATATTATATGATACTATCTTTATCTCTGCCGGAAAGATCGGACTTCAGATCGAATTGAGTCCGGACGACTTGATCACTCTGATCAGCGGAAGCACGGCAGATCTTGTGTTTGAGGAAAATTCATGAAAGAAAACATTGAAGTAAAAGGTGCTCGCACCAATAATCTGAATAACGTGAGTGTCACCATTCCGAGAGATAAACTGGTAGTCATGACCGGACTGTCCGGTTCGGGCAAATCCAGCCTGGCATTTGATACGATCTATGCGGAAGGGCAGAGAAGATATGTGGAATCTCTCAGTTCCTATGCTCGACAGTTTCTCGGTCAGATGGACAAGCCGGATGTGGATTATATCGAGGGTCTGTCTCCCGCAATCTCTATTGATCAGAAGACAACTTCACGAAATCCCAGATCTACGGTCGGTACCGTTACGGAGATCTACGATTATCTGCGTCTTCTTTGGGCTCGGATTGGAGTGCCGCACTGTCCTAACTGCGGAAAGGAAATCAAAAAGCAGACGATCGATCAGATCGTGGATCAGGTCATGTCATACCCGGAACGGACCAGAATCCAGATCCTTTCTCCTGTTGTCCGGGCAAAAAAAGGAGAACATGTTAAGATCTTTGAAGATGCTCAGCGTTCCGGATATGTACGTGTTCGTGTGGACGGCATCATTTATGATCTGTCGGAAGAGATCAAGCTGGAAAAGAACAAAAAGCACAGCATTGAGATCGTAGTGGACCGTCTGGTGATTAAACCTGATATCGTACGCCGTCTGACAGACAGCATAGAGACCGCGGTATCGCTATCGGACAATCTGGTGATTATCAATATTCTGGATGAAGACCGTGATGTGCTGTATTCTCAGAATTTTGCCTGTGAAGACTGTGGGATCTCCATTGAAGAACTTTCACCCAGAAGCTTTTCTTTCAACAATCCATTCGGCGCCTGTCCTAAATGTTCCGGTCTTGGTGTGCAGATGCTGATCGATCCTGCGCTGATTGTTCCGGATGAAGACAAATCCATTCAGGATGGCGCGATCACTGCAACCGGATGGAGCGCCATGAAGGATGACAGCATCGCGAAAATGTATTTTGATGCCATGAGCAAGAAGTATCATTTTCGACTGGATGCTCCTTTTCGTTCATTAAGCAAGGATGTTCGCAAAATCATTTTTTACGGTACCGGAGAAGAGAATCTTGAGTTGAAATTTGACGGAAGAAGAGGAACCGGTGTTCTTCATCAGCCCTTCGAGGGGATCGTCAATAATATGGAACGAAGATATCGCGAATCCACCAGCGAATCTGTGAGATCTGATATCGAAGACTGTATGTCTCCCATCCCTTGCCCCGAATGCGATGGACGACGGCTGAAAAAAGAGATACTTGCAGTCACTGTAGGAGATCTGAACATATCCCAGTTTTCGGATTACTCCGTCAATGATGCGTTGGAGTTCATGAAACATCTTTCCCTTAGTGAACGGGATCAGATCATTGCTAAGCAGATCCTTAAGGAAATCATCAACCGTCTGCAGTTTCTATCCAGTGTCGGGCTCGGTTATCTGAATCTTTCCCGTGCCGCAGGAACTCTGTCAGGAGGGGAGAGTCAGCGAATTCGTCTCGCAACCCAGATCGGTTCCAGTCTTATGGGTGTGTTGTATATTCTGGATGAACCCAGTATCGGTCTTCATCAGCGTGACAATGCCAAACTGCTCGCTACATTAAAACAGCTTCGGGATATTGGTAATTCTCTGATCGTGGTCGAACACGATGAAGAAACGATGCGGGAAGCTGATTATATCGTGGATATTGGGCCTGGAGCAGGAATCCATGGTGGTAATATTGTTGCTGCAGGCACAGTGGACGATATCTGCAAGTGCAAGGAGAGTGTGACAGGACAGTATCTTTCCGGAGCTAAATATGTTCCGGTGCCTTCCCAGCGGAGAACCGGCAATGGAAAAACAATCCGTGTGATTGGCGCGCAGGAAAACAATCTGAAGAACATCGATGTGGAATTTCCACTGGGCACATTTATTTGTGTTACCGGCGTCTCCGGAAGCGGAAAGTCCTCCCTGGTCAATGAGATCCTTTATAATACACTGGGCGCAAAGAAAAACCATATGAAACTGCGCCCGGGCAAATATGATCGAATGGAAGGGCTTGAATATGTGGATAAAGTCATTGCAATCGATCAGAGCCCCATCGGACGCTCACCGCGTTCAAATCCTGCGACTTATACCGGACTGTTTAATGATATTCGGGATCTTTTTGCCAATTCCAATGATGCGAAACTCCGTGGATATGATGCCGGTCGGTTTTCCTTCAATGTAAAAGGAGGTCGCTGTGAGGCCTGTTCTGGAGACGGTTTGGTCAAGATCGAGATGAACTTCCTTTCCGATGTTTACGTTCCATGCGAAGTCTGCGGAGGAAAGCGCTACAACCGCGAGACTCTGGAAGTCCGTTATAAAGGAAAGAACATCGCAGATGTATTGGATATGACGGTGGAGGAGGCATTGTCCTTCTTTGAGAATCATACAAAGATCCGCAATCGGCTTCAGGTCATTTTTGATGTCGGACTCGGATATATCAAATTGGGTCAGTCCAGTACGACCCTATCCGGAGGCGAAGCGCAGCGCATTAAACTTGCAACAGAACTGTCTAAGAAATCTACCGGATCTACGGTATATATTCTGGACGAACCGACTACCGGTCTTCATGCTGCAGATGTCCATCGCCTTATCAACATTCTTGGGAGGCTTGCTGATGCCGGCAACACGGTAGTCGTGATCGAGCATAACCTGGATGTTATCAAAACAGCGGACAGTATAATCGATCTCGGACCGGAAGGCGGAGACGGCGGCGGTGAACTGGTCTTTACCGGGACTCCGGAAGAATGTGCAAAATGTGAAACCAGTTTTACCGGTCAGTTTTTGAAGAAAATTCTTTGATTTGAGGTTTATATCGAATGGATAACCTGAATTCGAGTTATGAAATGGAACTTGATAACTTTCAGGAAGAATCGGAACTGGATATTGTTTCAGGAACGATACAGACAATTCTATATAACAATGATTCCAATGCATACACGATTCTGAAACTTCTCTCGGATTCGGGCAATACCATTACGGCAGTCGGCTATCTTCCTTATGCATATCCCGGTGAGTGGCTTTATGCGGAAGGTAAATGGACCAATCATAAAACCTATGGGGCCCAGTTTAATATTGAGCAGTACGATCTCGTTATGCCGAAAACAAAGGAAAACCTGTTCCTTTATCTTTCCAGCGGTGCTATTAAGTACATTGGTGCGGCTACGGCAGCTCTTCTCGTGAATAAATTTGGGGAAAATGTTCTGGATATTTTGGAAAACAATCCAGAACAGCTTTCGCAGATCAAAGGCATTTCGCCACAACGAGCTATGGAGATCTCTCAGTCATTTCATTCTCAGATGATCCTTCATCGGATTGTAGATTACCTCTCTATTCGCGGACTTCGTCCGATTCTTGCTGTTCGGCTTTATCGCTATTATGGTGAAAAGGCGATGGAACGGATTCAGGAAAACCCGTATCTTCTTTGCTCGGAACGGATCGGCGGTTCATTTCACGAAGCGGATTCTTTTGCTTCCAGTATCGGAATTGAAAGAAACAGTATTGATCGGGTCAAGGCCGCAATTCTGTTTGAGCTGAAGCATAATCTGAATAACGGACATTGCTTTATTTCCAAGAACAAGCTCTGTGAAGCATGTTCTATGCTGCTCTCATTGGAACTGGACCGATGCGAACAGGGTCTTGCCAGCCTGGAGGATGACGGTGAGATCATTGTGGAACCGATCGGTAATGTTACAGGATGCTATCTTTCTGATATTTATGAGGCGGAAACATATACCGCCGAGCGAATATATGAGATGTCCAACAACCGGCTCTCCATTCGCATGGATCCAACTAAGATCATCGAACAGGTGGAACGGGAGCAGGGGATCACTTATTCGGAGGATCAAAAAGTCATCCTCGGCATAGCACTCAACCATCAGATCGCGGTCCTGACTGGAGGTCCCGGCACCGGAAAAACTACTTCCATCTGTGCAATCTTAGCCGCATTCGAGACCATTGGGCTTGATACGAAGCTTTGTGCACCCACCGGAAGAGCAGCAAAACGGATGACGGAACTCACCGGAAGAGAAGCATATACACTTCACCGGCTGCTGGGAGCGCAAATGTCTGAAGCGGAGGAAAAAACGGTATTTAGTTTTAACGAGGAAGAACCGCTTAAATGTGATGCCGTGATTGTCGATGAATGCTCCATGGTTGATATCACTTTGATGAAGGCTCTGTTATGTGCATTGCCGGATACCTGCAGAGTTGTGCTGGTAGGGGATGTGGATCAGCTTCCCTCAGTCGGTCCTGGCAAGGTTTTTGCTGATATCATTAACAGTAAGGCAGTACCTACTGTCTATCTGAATCAAATATTCCGGCAGAAACAGGACAGCAGAATCGTTCGTTTCGCTCATGAAATCAATATCGGAAAGATCCCTAATTATACGGAGAATAAAGGAGATTTCTTCCGACTGTCCAGGATCGATCCGCAGGAGTGCGCGAATACAGTTGCAGAACTGTGCTCGGAACGTCTTCCCAATAACATGAATATACCTTCGGATAGAATCCAGATCCTGTCACCAACAAAAAAGGGTGAGACCGGTACAGTCAGTCTGAACAAACTGCTTCAGAATACACTGAATCCGGCAGATCCCACCAAAATGGAAAAAGCATTCGGTGATATTATTTTCCGTGAAGGCGATAGGGTAATGCAAACGCGGAACAATTATGATATAATGTGGAGCGACTCAAAGGGGATTCAGTCCGGTCAGGGTATTTATAACGGTGATATCGGAGTTATCCGTTCCATCGATCCTGGCAACCGGATCATCACGGTGGATTTTGATGACCGATATGTGAAATACGAGTATGACGCACTGGATGAGCTGGAACACGCATGGGCTTTGACGGTTCATAAATCTCAGGGCAGTGAGTTTCAGGCTGTTATCCTTGTTTTGAATTCCTGCGCAAAATCTCTCATGAATCGCGGTATTCTATATACGGCGATCACAAGGGCAAAGCAACTGTTGATTATCGTCGGCGTGGACGAGATCATACATGCCATGATCCAGACGGATCGTGTATCGAAACGATACAGCGGGCTTCGGCTTCGGCTGAAAGCCTATCAGGAAATAGGAAAAGAGTGAGGTTGAATCGATGCTGATATTTGAAAGAGATATGGCTATTGATATGGGAACATCGGAAACTCTTGTCTATGCACAGGATTCCGGGTTGGTTCTCCGTGAGCCTACTGTTGTGGCAGTGGACAAGTTTTCCGGAGAAATGCTGAAGACCGGACAGGAAGCGGAGAAGATGCTTGGTCGTACACCTGCTAATATCGTTTCCATTCATCCCATTCAGTCTGGTGTCATTAACGATTATGATATGACGGCGCAGATGCTGCGTGAGTATATCAACCGCAACACCTCCTTCAGTTTGTTTAAACCTCGCGTTCTGATGTGTGTCCCAAGCAGTATTTCCGGAGTAGAAGAGCGCGCTATCTGTGATGCAGTGATTGAAGCCGGTGCCAGAAAGGTGTATCTGCTTGAAACTGCTGTTGCCACCGCTATGGGCGCTGGTATCGACATTTCTCTGCCGGATGGACATATGGTTATCGACATTGGCAGCGGAACAACGGAAGTGGCAGTGATCTCCATGGGGGGAGTGGTGGAATGTGAATCCATCAAAACTGCTGGTGATGCCTTTGATGACTCCATTGTCCGTTACGTACGCCGCAAGTACAATCTCATAATTGGTCAACGCACCGCAGAGGAATTAAAGTGCAGTATTGGATGCGTTATGAAACGGCCTACGGACAGCGTGGATGAGATTAAAGGAAGAGATGTGGTCACAGGCCTGCCCAAGGTGATCAAGATCCATTCTTCTGAACTGCTTGAAGTATTTCGCGAGCCTGTGGTCTCCATTATGGAAGCTGTTCACAATACACTGGAGCGTACTCCTCCGGAATTGGTCGGCGATCTTTCTGCGAACGGCATTGTTATGTCCGGGGGCGGCAGCCTGTTGTTCGGATTGGATCAGCTTATTGAGCGTTCTACCGGTATTCGGACGGTGGTCGTTGATGATGCTGTTTCCTGTGCTGCATATGGCGCCGGAAAGATGCTGAAGCATCTGAACGACATGCCTGAGGGAATGGTAAACTTCGCCAGAAAACGGCAGCTGAAAAAATAAGAAATAAAGAATCGCGTCATATCATCAAAAGATGGTATGACGCGATCTTTTACTGGTTTACGGAAAAACAAAAGGCGGAACGAAAGTTCCGCCTTTAAACTATTGATTTAATCAACCGACTTTAGCCTGAATCCATTTCAGGATATCATCATAGACCTGCTCTTTGTTGATCTCGTTGAGCATCTCATGTCTTCCGCCGGGATAAAGGGTGAGAGTAACATCTTTTACACCGGCCTTTTTGTATGCTTTGTAAGCTTTCTTCGGGCCTTTGCCTTTTTCGCCGACAGGATCCTGATCTCCGGAGAAGATAAGGATGGGCATGTTTTTGTTGACTTTGGCGATGTTTTTCTTGTCGGTAACAAGCTTGATGCCGCCAAGCATATCACGGTATACACTGCAGCAAGCAACATAACCATAATCCGGATTGGCATCATATGCAGTAACGACGTCCTGGTCGCGGGTCAGCCATGCGCTGGGGCCGTTTTTCGGACCAAAGCCCTTGTTATATCCGCCCATGGAGAGGTTGTTGATGGTAGTGCCGTCACCTCTGGGACCGAGTCTGTTGACCAAGCTCTGAGCAACAGCATAGCCGGTTCCGACAACGATCTTTGCCTGGTTGCCTGTACCACTGATAATGCAAGCATCAAAATCATTCGGGTATTTGATGATATAAGTTCTGGCAAGGAAGCTGCCCATGCTGTGTCCCAGAAGGACATGGGGAAGATCAGGGAAGAGCTCTTTGACCTGATTATAGATTCCTTTCAGGTCTGCTACGACATATGCCCATCCGTTTTCCTCGGCAAAGAAGCCTTTGTCTTTCGGATCCTGAACAGATTTGGCATGTCCAAGATGGTCGTTTCCAATAACGACATAGCCGTTTCTAGCCAGGAACTGAGCAAAGTCATCATAACGGTCGATGCCCTCAGCTATACCATGAGATAACTGAACGGTTGCCTTGATATCCGTATCGGCATCGGGTATCCACATGCGCACATAGATCTGATTTTTCCCTGTGGAAGAAGGAAAATAAAATTCTTTCTGTTCAGGCATGGTAAAATCCTCCCGCTTATGTTAATATAATCTTATATTACATATTAATTCCGAATTAAAAATATGTCAACAGAAAGGTAAATGTGATATGGACGGATATATTCTTGCATTCGATCAAGGCACAACCAGTTCAAGAGCAATCATTTTTGATGCCCTCGGAAAACCTGTTACCGTTGCACAGTATCCATTCCCGCAGATCTATCCTCATCCCGGTTGGGTAGAGCACGATCCCATGGTCATTCTGAACACTGAGATCGAAGCTGCGGGTGAAGCATTTGAAAAGAGTGGTCTGTCTCCAACGGATATCGCAGGCATCGGTGTTACAAACCAGCGTGAAACCACTATCATCTGGGACAAGAAAACCGGTCAACCGATCTATAATGCTATCGTGTGGCAGTGCCGGAGAACCGCTCCCATCTGTGATGAGATTATTGCTGCTGGAATGGAAGATTATATCAGAGAGAAAACCGGTCTTCTCATCGATGCTTACTTCTCCGGAACCAAAATTAAATGGATCCTGGATAACGTTCCTCATGCTCGTGAAAGGGCAGAAGCCGGAGAGCTTCTTTTCGGAACGATTGATACCTGGCTCATCTGGAATCTGACAGGCGGAAAAGCGCATGTATCCGATTATTCCAACTGTTCCAGAACTATGCTGTTCGATATCAATGAACTGAAGTGGGATGAAAAGATCTGCAACTTCCTTGATATCCCCATGTGCATGCTTCCGACTCCGGTACCGTCTTCTCAGGTTTATGGTACTGTCGCTCACGACGTCAAAGGACTGGAAGCTCTTGAAGGAGTTCCTGTATGCGGCAGCGCTGGCGACCAGGCCGCAGCCCTTCTCGGGCAGGCCTGCATCGAACCTGGTTCCGCCAAAAATACTTATGGCACCGGCTGCTTTACTCTGATGAATACCGGTGAAGAGTCCACACGTTCCAAAAACGGCATGCTTACCAGTGTTGCCTGGAATGTAAACGGCAAGACAACATATGCTCTGGAAGGCAGTGTGTTTAATGCCGGAAGCTCCATCCAGTGGCTTCGTGATGAACTTGAACTGATTGGAACTGCACGGGAATGTGATCTGCTGGCAGAGAGCGTTCCTGACAATGGTGGCGTCTATCTTGTCTCTGCATTTACAGGTCTTGGCGCACCGCACTGGGATATGTATGCCAGAGGTGCTATCGTTGGTCTGACCCGTGGCTCCACCAAAGCTCATATAGCCAGAGCTACGCTGGAAGGCGTGACCTATCAGGTCAAGGATCTTCTGGTCGCCATGGAGCATGATTGCGGTCATGAACTGTCAGAACTGAAAGTCGACGGCGGCGCTTCCGTCAGCAACTTCATGATGCAGTTCGAATCGGATCTGCTTCGTAAACCCATTGATCGGCCGAAGATGGTCGAAACCACTGCTTTCGGTGCTGCTTTCCTGGCCGGACTTGCCGTTGGCGTATGGAATGATATTTCTGATATCAAAAAAATCCGCCAGTCCGACAAGATCTTCACTCCACAGATGGATAAAGCACTTGCCGATCATTACTACAGCAAATGGAAAAAAGCTGTAGAGAGAGCAAAGAACTGGGAGACTGATGACGAAGAGTAAAGTCTGTTATCTTTCTTAAGTTTAATAGGAGTGCTGAGCAGAATGACAGCACTCCTATTTTTGATTTTATAGTTAATTCTTTTTGAATGAGGTAAGAGATTGTGAGTATCATCAAAAAATACACCGAGACCAGCCTTGTGCTGCGTATTGTGGTTGGTTTGATCATTGGCCTTGCTTTGGCTCTGATCTTTCCGAAAGCACAGTGGATATCGATGTTTGGTACGATCTTTGTCGGAGCATTGAAAGCAATTGCTCCGGTATTGGTATTTGTGCTGATATCCAGTGCACTGTGTCAATCCAGAGAGAGGATGGGAAAAGAGTTCATTACGATTGTTTTCCTTTATCTTTTTTCTACATTTCTTGCGGCTTTTGTCGCTGTTATCGCCAGTGAGATCTTCCCGGTAACCCTGTCTCAGCTTGGTTCTGCTGTGGAAGAAAGTGCTCCTCAATCACTAGGTGATGTATTCTCAACACTGCTTCAGAACATCGTTGCGAATCCGGTGGGGGCAGTTGTCAATGGTAATTATCTTGGCATTCTTTTCTGGTCGTTTATTTTTGGTATAGCAATGAAGAGTGCATCGGAAAACTCCAAGCAGTTCCTGAATGACGTCTCCGATGCTGTTACGAAAATGATTCGCTGGGTCATCAATTTTGCTCCGTTCGGTATCATGGGTCTGATGTACAACGCGATCTCTACCAGCGGCATTTCGATCTTTACCGATTACGGAAAACTGGTTCTTCTGCTTGTAGGGTGTATGCTGGTTTCCGCACTGGTTATCAATCCGATCATTGCTTTCATCTGCATTCACAGGAATCCGTATCCGCTTGTTTTCAAATGCCTTAAGAACAGTGGTATCACCGCATTCTTTACAAGAAGTTCCGCGGCTAATATCCCGGTAAACCTTGAACTCTGTGAGGACCTCGGGCTTAACAAGGAGATTTACTCGGTTTCCATTCCGCTTGGTGCAACAATCAATATGGACGGCGCAGCCGTCACCATTACGGTAATGACCCTTGCTGCCGCACACACGCTGGGGATCCATGTGTTCATTCCGGTCGCCGTGCTGCTCAGCGTCATGGCAGCACTTGGCGCTGCAGGTGCTTCCGGTGTAGCCGGCGGTTCTCTGCTTCTGATTCCGATGGCTTGTTCACTGTTTGGCATCTCCACTGACGTTGCCATGCAGGTCGTCGGTGTCGGTTTCATAGTTGGTGTTATTCAGGACTCCATGGAGACAATGATCAACTCTTCCTCGGATGTTCTGTTTACCGCCGTTGCGGAATACCGTCAGAAACGGCTCCGCGGAGAAGATTTTCATTTCTGAATCATTCGGTGCTGTCAGTTCAGACAGCACCGTTTTTGATCTGAATACTAGAATGCTCCTTTGAAAACAAGACATTTCAAAGGAGCATTTATATCATCTTCAGTTTTTAAATTCTGGGATCAGAATCGTTTTATCAAGATCCATGGCGTCCATTCTGTTTTTCATTGCTGGTATTTTGCTGTTATACATTGCAGTACGCAACTCATCATCAAAAACGAACCGATAATAGGTAGAACAGAAATCCTTGAAATTACGCTCTGTGTATTCGCTGTATCGACCGAGGAATGTAATCACGCCAACTGCTCCGCCGACCAGAAATGAAATGAAAAGATAAAGATGATTCCGGCAGAGATAATATGCCAGGAAGCAGAGACCAAAGCTGATCAGGATCCATACGATGATATTGATCGTAAGATAACGGAATGAATTGATGGAGATAATCTTCTCCCAGTCATCCGATATTTTTTTGAACCGTTTCAGCATTGGGCGTACGGTTGTAAAGTTAAATACAAACTGACGGACAACTAAGAAATACCATAGCCATCCAACCAGAAACATAAGAGCAACATACAAAACTTGATTGGCCATAATTCCATCTCCAAGATATTTTTTACCATACTAACATTACTCGAAGTCAGAAGCAATAATTCGAATGTGATAATTGTCTAATTCCGCATCCTTAAATGAGCATAAAATGATACTGTTTTACGCTTTATTTTTTCCTTATTGCATGGTAAAATTACGTGAAAATGTATTTGGAGGCTGATATTTATGGCTGATAATTATATTACGCTTCAGGAAGAGAAGGGCAGCATCAATGTTTCTGAGGATGTGATCATTTCTCTCGTGAATAAAGTCGTCAATGAGATCGACGGCGTCGCTGGTCTTGCCACAACCGCCGGTTCTGAACTTGCGGAACTGATTGGCATCAAGAATGTCAACAAGGGTACAAAAGTTCAGATCAAGGAAGACTCCTTTATCGTTGACGTGTTGATCCTTGTAAAATATCATTATAATCTTGTAGACGTCGCAAAGAAGGTACAGGATGCCATCTATGACGGAGTCATTTCCGTGACCGGAGTCGAGACTGCACAGGTTAATGTTCATGTCTCCGGAATCGCATTTGAGAAATAACCTTTTTGGAGAAAAATATGACTAGATCACGAGCCAGACAAATCGCGTTGCAGATTTCCTTTGCCGCATCATCCTCTCAGCAAGAACCCTCCGAACTCTGTGATGAGATTCTGACCGAAGAATATTTTGCAAGACTATCTGAGGAAGACGATATCTTCAAAGAGAATCCTGGGGCTCAGGAATCCTATATCCGCCAGCTCACAGCACTTGTAGCGGAACATCGGGAACAGCTGGATAATATCATCTCCAGCTATTCCAGCAGCTGGAAGATCCATCGGATTTCTCCCATGACTAAGGAGATCCTGCGATGCGCCATCTGCGAGATCCTTTATGTGGAGGACGTTCCGGAGAGCGTTGCAATCAATGAAGCAGTGGAACTGACGAAACGTTTTGCTGAGGAGGATTCCGGCTCCTTTGTCAATGGCATTCTGGGTAAATATGTAAAGGATATGAAGGAGCAGTCCAAGTCCGATGAATGAAATGTATTTATCCGTTTCTGAAGTAAATGAAATAATTAAAAATATGTTAGATAATGAACCCCGCTTTTCCAGTATTATGGTTTGCGGGGAATTATCTAATTATAAGGTCTATCCGTCCGGTCATCACTATTTTACGTTGAAGGATGCGGAAAGCAGCCTGAAATGTGTGATGTTTCGCAGCAATTCGTCCAGACTTCGGTTTCGTCCTGAAAGCGGGATGAGCGTTACTGCGATAGGGCGGATTTCTGTCTATCCCCGTGATGGCGTTTATCAACTGTACGTGAATCATATGATTCCGCAGGGGGAAGGGGATCTTCAGTTTGCTTTTGAACAAATGAAGGAAAAACTGGAAAAAGAAGGTTTATTTGATGAACGACACAAAAAACCGCTTCCGGTTTACCCATCCAGAATCGCACTGGTTACATCCTCAGCAGGCGCTGCAGTTCATGATATGATCCGGATCCTCGGTGAACGCTGGCCGGCTGCTGAGATCCTGCTGGTACCGGTTCGTGTGCAGGGGGAGGAGGCACCGGGAGAGATAACAAGAGCAATACAATATGTCAATCAGCATCAGCTTGCCGATGTTATCATAACGGGACGCGGCGGAGGTTCTGCGGAAGATCTCTGGGCGTTTAATGATGAGAATGTTGCACGAGCGATCTTTGCATCTCATATACCTGTCATTTCAGCAGTAGGCCATGAGCCCGACGTTACGATATCCGATTATGTTTCCGATGTCCGAGCCTCTACACCGTCCAATGCTGCCGAGATCGTAGTTCCGGATCAGCATGATATCCGACACCGTGTTCGGATCCTGTCCAGCCGTCTTGGGCTTTCTATGAATAACATTGTGTCTTCCCGTAGGGAACTTGTATTGAAACTGTCTTCGCGAAAAGTATTGCAGTCACCCTATGAGTATCTGAACAACAGAAGTCTGGAGATCGATCGAATGACGGAACGCCTTCTTAATTCTATGAATGGGACGATACGGGATAAAAAAGAGCGTTTTATCCGAAATGCCGCTTTGCTTGATGCTATGAGTCCGTTGGCAGTAATTTCGCGAGGTTATCTCATTGCACAGAATAAGGATAAGGTAATAAGATCGGTAAAAGATACTAAAACAGGTGACAGCATTCAGCTTCGTCTTTCAGACGGTAGAATCGACTGTACGGTTGATCACATAAATAATGAGGGTTAATTATATGGATAAGAAAGAATATAGCTTTGAAGAATCTCTTGAAAAACTGGAATCTATTGTCTCTTCGCTGGAAAAAGGCGATGTTCCTCTGGATGAATCCATTAAACTTTTCGAAGAAGGTACCGCATTGATCGCTAATTGCAATAAACTTCTGGAAAACGCTGAACAGAAAGTTAAAATGCTTCAGATCGACGAAAATGGAGATCCGAACGAAGTGCCGTTTGACGAAGGAGAATAACCAAATGACTGATTATAAAACAATGATCAATCACGCATTGAATTCTTATTTTCAGGATGCAGGTGTTTCATATCATACACTGACGGAATCCATGCGATACAGCCTTCTTGCTGGAGGAAAACGGCTGCGCCCTATCCTTGTCCTTGAGTTCTGCCGCATTTCTGGAGGAGACGTCGAAAAGGCCCTTCCTGTCGCCTGTGCGATTGAAATGATCCATACTTACAGCCTCATCCATGATGACCTGCCTTGTATGGATAATGATGATCTGCGTCGCGGGAAACCAACCAATCATATCGTGTACGGAGAATGCACCGCTACTCTTGCCGGTGATGCTTTGCAGGCAGAGGCATTTCATTCTATCCTTTCATCGGATCTTCCTGTGGAAAGGAAAGCAGCGTGTGCGCTGTTCTTGTCGGAGGCAGCAGGTGTAAACGGCATCTGCGGCGGACAGATCCTTGATATTGAAGGAGAGGGAACGATCCTTACCACCAAACAGCTGGATGAGATCAACCGCCTGAAGACCAGCGCTCTTCTGATCGCCGCCTGCAAAATGGGTGTCGCTGCAGGAGGCGGTACTGAACTTCAGATGAAAGCAGCAGAGCAGTTCGGACGGGATCTTGGACTGGCATTTCAGATTCGGGATGATGTTCTGGATGTTCTGAGTACAGAAGAAGAATTGGGGAAACCCATCGGATCAGATGAGGAAGAGGGGAAGAATACTTATATGGCTCTTCTCGGACAGGAACAGTGTGAGCAGAAAATCACAGAACTTACGCTTTGCGCCAAGCATACACTGTCTTCCAATTTTGAAGATTGTGAATTCCTGATGGATCTGGCTGACAGTATGGCGATTCGCCGCAACTGAATTTTATTCACAAAATCGATGAATATTCAAAAATCACGCTCTTGTTGTGTTGTAAAACAGAGCGTGATTTGATATTATTACTATGATTTTTTTGCCGAGGTTTTTGTCTTGAATATATTAGATACAATAAATAATTCCGCAGATATAAAGAAGATTCCGGAAGAGCAGCTCCCCCAGCTGTGTAACGAACTGCGGAATATGATTATAGAGAATGTTTCCAGGACAGGAGGCCATCTGGCTTCTAATCTTGGGGCTGTGGAACTCACGGTAGCACTGCATCGTGTCTATGATTCCAGCAAAGACCGCATCGTATTTGATGTCGGTCATCAATGTTATGCCCACAAAATCATTACCGGCAGACGGGATCAGATGCATACACTCCGACAGTTCAACGGGCTTTCCGGCTTTCCGAAGCCATATGAATCGGCCGATGATGCTTTTATTGCCGGACATGCTTCCGATTCCGTAGCCATTGCATTGGGTATGGCAAAAGCAAGATCGATTCAGGGTGAGAATTATGATGTTGTTGCTGTTATAGGTGATGGAGCTTTAACTGGGGGACTTGCTTATGAAGGTCTCGAAAATGCCGGTGTCAGCGGTGAACCTATGGTCATTGTTCTTAACGATAATGCCATGTCAATCAGCGGCAATGTAGGCTCCATGGAACGGGTACTTTCCAAAGCCCGTGTACGCCCGGAGTATTTAGAATTTAAGCGAAACTACCGAGCAACTATCGGAAGGCTGCCAAAGCTTTATAATTTCAATCACGAGCTTAAGGAAAGCATTAAACGTCGTATCCTCCCATCTACAATGTTCGATGATTTCGGACTGTATTATCTTGGACCTATTGACGGACATGATATTCGTCAAGTTGAGACCGCTCTTAATTGGGCAAAACAGATGAAGGTTCCAGTCCTTCTTCATGTTTTGACCACTAAGGGAAAAGGATACCCGTATGCAGAACAGTCTCCTGAACGATACCATGGAGTAGGACCGTTTGATATTGAGACCGGCGTTGTAGACAGCGGTTCTACATCCTATTCATCCGTCACCGGGGATACGCTGTGCGAGATTGCACAGAAGAATTCCAAAGTGGTTGCGATTACCGCAGCTATGTCGGATGGCACCGGACTGGACACCTTCTCGAAGAAGTTTCCCAGCAGGTTTTTTGATGTAGGTATTGCTGAGGGCTGCGCTGTATCCATGGCTGCCGGTATGGCCAAACAGGGGCTCATCCCGGTGTTCTGTGTCTATTCAAGCTTCTTCCAGAGAAGTTATGATATGCTTTTGCATGACATTGCCCTTCAGAATCTCCATGTTGTGTTCTGTGTGGATCGATGTGGTTTGGTGGGAAGTGACGGAGAGACGCATCATGGACTGTTTGATGTTTCTTATTTGAGAACAGTACCTGGTATCACAATCCTTTGTCCATCTGATTTTGCGGAGCTGAAGGATATGATTTATACTGCCGTCTATCAAATTGACGGACCGGTTGCAGTGCGTTATCCGAGAGGCGGAGAACCCAAGAGCTATAACCCATCTGACAAAGAAGACCAGCTCAGTGAGAACGCTTCGGTCACACTGGTATCCTACGGAAATATGTTTTGGGAAGTATTAAAGACAAAACGTCTGCTGAAAGAAAAGGGGATTGATGCGGATCTGATTCGCCTGAAGACCATTGAACCGCTCGATGTTTCAAGGATCAGGGAATCGGTTTCCCGTACCGGCAAGCTGATCGTTGCGGAAGAAACCTGTCGTTCCGGTTGCGTTGGGGAGGCTGTTATTGCCAGATTGGAAGAAAAGGAAAGTGTCCCTTGCTGCTCCAGGCTGATCAATCTCGGAGATGGAATCGTTACCCATGGAACGGTCTCTGAACTGATGGATTTATGCAACATTGACTGCAGGTCTATTGCTTCTGCTGCAGAGGAGCTGATGAATCATGGCTAAGAAAAGACTGGACCAGCTTGTTTTTGAACGCGGACTGACCGAGAGCAGAGAACGGGCAAAAACGACGATCATGGCAGGTCAGGTGTTTGTAAACGGTCAGCGTTCGGATAAACCCGGCACCCCTGTGCCGGAAGATGCAAAAATTGAGATTCACGGTGAAACCATGCCTTTTGTAAGCCGTGGAGGCTATAAGCTGGATAAGGCGCTGAAAGTATTTCCCGTAGATCCTGCCGGTTCCCACTGTATTGATTGTGGTGCATCCACCGGTGGTTTTACTGACGTTCTCTTACAGCATGGCGCATCTCTTGTTTATGCTGTGGATGTCGGATATGGACAGCTGGCATGGAAACTCCGTGAGGATAATCGTGTAGTATGCATGGAGCGTACTAACGTCCGGTATATCAGCGGCGAACAGATTCCGGAACTGCTGGATATTGCAGTTATGGATGTCTCTTTTATTTCGATTAAACTGATCCTTCCAGCGTTAAAGGGAATCCTGAAACCGGATGCCGATATTATTTGCCTGATCAAACCTCAGTTTGAAGCCGGCAAAGATAAGGTCGGCAAAAAAGGTGTCGTCCGCGATATCGGTGTTCATCGTGAAGTGGTTCGCGATATTCTTGATTTTTGCAGAGAGCACCAGCTTTCCTGTCAGGGCCTTGATTATTCCCCCATCCGGGGGCCGGAAGGAAATATCGAATTCTTACTTTGGCTTAAGAATTCAGACAATAATGCACTGGAAACAGATGTCGATGCTGTGGTAGATGCAGCTCACAAACATATTTCATAACGGAGAGTTTTTGAGGAGAGTCAATTATGGGCGATCGTGTATTGCTTTGTCCCAATCCATATCGTGATGTGGATTTGGACGTCACACTGTACGTACAGGATCTTTTGGAAAAACACGGGTATAAGACATATATCTGCCCTATCTTTGATGAGGTGGAAGATAGTGCTATTCCCGAAAACATTGAGAAGCATCGACTTCGCGATGTAATCGATGAGGCTTTTTTTGTTGTCGCAATCGGCGGTGACGGAACGATCCTTCACTGCGGAAAATGTGCTGCGATCCATAAAGTCCCTGTCATCGGAATCAATGCCGGAACCAAAGGTTTTATGGCGATTCTGGAAAAGAGTAATGCTGATCAGGTTTTGCGTGCGGTTTCCGGCGATTACTTAGAAGAACGCAGAATGATGCTGGATGTCAGTCTCATCCGTGACGGTGAGATCATTATGGAAAACAGTGCCATCAATGATATCGTCGTCAATGGATTTGGTGACTGCATCGGCCTGACTGCCTGGTGTGACGGGGATAAGATGACAAAGTATTTCGGGGATGGTGCTGTGTTTGCCACTCCGACCGGATCCTCTGCCTATTCGCTGTCAGCAGGCGGGCCTCTTGTGGAGCCGACCGCACAGGATATCATTTTCACACCGATCTGCGTTCATGGTATGAGTGCCAAATCTTTTGTGTTAAGTCCTGATCGCATTCTTTCCGCACGTGCCGAATGCCATTATGGGAAACAGGCATTTATGAAAGTCGATGGTTCCGATCTTATTGAACTTGAAAATGATGATATTATAAAGGTTAAAAAATCCAACCTTGAACTGATCATGGCAAACTTAGGGCAGAAGAGTTTTTATGATATCGCTTTCGAAAAACTGATCGAGGGTTATTAAAGGGTAGAAGAATGAAATCAAAGAGACAAAGTGTAATTTTAGAGATCATTGAAGAGGAAAATATTGAGACACAGAACCAACTGATGGATGCACTGGCCCGCCGCGGGATTCAGTCCACACAGGCTACGCTTTCCCGTGATATCAAGGATCTGCATCTTGTTAAGGGTCCGGGCGGCAAAGATAAATACAAATATGTAATCGGTGATGTCAGAGAGATTCCCAATCCGGATGATAAACTGACTAAAATTTTCAAAGAGTGTGTCACATCTGTTCATACAGCACAGAATATTATCGTGATCAAAACGCTTCCCGGTCTGGCTGACGCAGCATGTTCTACTTTGGATTCCATGAATATTCCGGAACTGGTGGGTTCCCTTGCCGGGGATGATACTGCTTTTCTGGCGATGAAAGACAATCCTTCTGCACAGAGACTGTGTCAGGAGATCAGCGCGATGCTGTAACACGGTTTGGAGTGTAGTGAATGTTAAGTGAACTGCATATTAAGAATATCGCGGTCATTGAGGAAGCCAGCATTGAATTTGAACCCGGTCTGAATGTTCTGACTGGCGAGACTGGTGCTGGCAAATCCATAGTAATTGACGCTCTTGGAGCTGTAATTGGTACTAGAGTTGGCAGAGATATGCTTCGTACTGGTTCTGATAAAGGCTCCGTTACGGCGGTTTTTCGTTCTTTGGAAGCTTCCCGATGGCTGGAAGAAAATGATATTGATATTGACGATGATGATATCATTATTCAACGGAAGATCACCTCAGACGGAAAGAATACCTGTCGTGTTTGCGGCCAGCCGATTACAGTGACCCAGCTGAAAGAACTTGGGACCTATCTGCTGGATATCCACGGACAGAATGACGGTCGGCTTCTTATGGATGAAAGTAATCATCTTGGGTATCTGGATTCATTTGGCGACTATAAGGATCTGTTGGATCAGTTTCACAGCGAATACCATACCTGTACGGAGATCTATCAGAAGATGAAACGCCTGAGCATGGACGAAGCAGAGCGTCAGCATCGTCAGGAAATGCTTCGTGCGACGATTCAGGAACTGACGGATGCGAATCTTGTCTTAGGTGAGGAAGCGGAAAAGACGGAGCGGCGTGATTTGCTTCATAATTCCGAAAAAATCTCCGAATACATCAATAATGCTTATGATGATATCACTGGCGCTGAGATCAATGCTCTCGATCTGGCTGGAGATGCGGAAAATCTTCTTGCAAGAGCTGGAATGATGTCAGAGGAGATGGAACAGGTCTCCCGTATCGTACGAGATGCGGAGAACCTTCTCAATGATGCTGCAGAGCGCCTTGCGGATTTCAGGGCTTCACTGGATTATTCTCCTCAGGAATACGATGAGCTGGAGAGCCGCCTTTCTTTTCTGCGGAGATTGCAGCGAAAGTATATGACGGATGAAGAAGGTCTGATTCAAAAACTGGAGACTAGCGTCAAAGAGCTGGAAGAACTGGATTTTTCTCACGATATTTCTGAAAAGCTTCAGTTGGAACTTGAAAGCCAGATTCAGGTTTGTCAGAGTACTGCAGCCAAGCTGACGGAGAGAAGAGTTAAGGCCGCTGAGGAACTTGAGAGCAGTATTGAACGGGAATTGAAGGATCTGAACATGCCTTCCGTTCGCTTCAAAGTGCAGATTGAGCCTGTTGGCAAACGATACGGATTCGATAAAAACGGAGGAGATTCCGTTGCTTTTATCATGTCCGCGAATGCTGGTGAGAAGATGGATCGCATTTCTAAAGTCGCTTCCGGCGGTGAACTCAGTCGTATCATGCTGGCTATGAAAAATGTATTTGCTCAAAATGACATCGTGGAAACCATGGTGTTTGACGAAATTGATGCCGGCATCTCCGGAATCGCAGCTCAGAGAGTGGGTGAGAAGCTCTCGGATGTCGCAGATCACAAGCAGGTGATCTGTGTGACTCATCTGTCACAGATCGCCGTAATGGGTGACTGTCATTTCCGTATCGAGAAATCGGAAACGGAAGGCCGAACCTTTACAAATATTAAAAAGTTAAACATGGAAGACCGAAAGTGGGAGATCGCTCGTCTCCACGGAGGGGTGCATATCACGGACCTCACTTTGGCTAGCGCGCAGGATCAGCTGGAATCTTCCTTGGAATACAAACGCAAACACAGAAGAATTAAGGAGAATTAAGTTCGATGGGAATTTATGAGGAACTGCAAGAAAGAGGTTTGATTGCACAGGTTACAGATGAACCGGAAATCAGAGAACTGATCAATTCCGGAAAAGCTGTTTTCTATATTGGCTTTGACCCAACTGCTGACTCGCTTCATGTCGGTCATTTTATGGCTCTCTGCATTATGAAACGTCTTCAGATGGCTGGAAACCGTCCGATCGCTCTGATCGGCGGCGGTACCGGTTATATTGGAGATCCTTCTGGTCGTACTGACATGCGATCCATGATGACACCTGAGACTATCCGTCACAACAGTGAGTGTTTCAAAAAGCAGATGGAACGTTTCATAGAATTTGGCGAAGGCAAAGCCATTATGATCAATAATGCTGACTGGCTTTTGGATCTGAATTATGTGGAACTTCTTCGCGAAGTCGGAGCCTGTTTCTCCGTCAATAACATGCTTCGTGCGGAATGCTATAAGCAGCGTATGGAAAAAGGTCTTTCCTTCCTTGAGTTTAACTACATGATCATGCAGTCTTATGATTTCTATCATATGTACCAGACTCTTGGATGCAACATGCAGATGGGCGGAAACGATCAGTGGAGCAATATGCTTGGCGGTACGGAGCTTATCCGCAGAAAGCTGAACAAAGATGCCTATGCTATGACAATTCCTCTGCTTCTCAACTCGGAAGGAAAGAAAATGGGCAAAACAGCTTCCGGTGCAGTTTGGCTGGATCCGGATAAGACTTCTCCTTATGAGTTCTATCAGTACTGGAGAAATGTGGATGATTCCGATGTGCTCAAGTGCATCAAGATGCTGACGTTCCTTCCTATGGAACAGATTCGTGAGATGGAAGGATGGAAAGATCAGCAGCTCAATCGTGCCAAAGAGATCCTGGCGTATGAGCTGACTAATCTCGTTCACGGTGAAGAAGAGGCAAAAAAAGCGGAAGAAGCTGCCAAAGCGCTCTTTTCCGGCTCCGGGAATCTGGATAACATCCCTACGACGGAACTGACGGAAGAAGATTTTACCGATAATAAAATCGATATCATCAAAATGCTGACGAAGAGCGGACTGTGCAGCAGCAACGGTGATGCCCGTCGTACTATTACCGGTGGCGGTGTTAGTGTTAATAACGAAAAGATCACTGAATTTTCTCAGCAGTTTGAAAAGGAACAGTTCGGCGAAGGACTGATCCTGAGAAAAGGGAAGAAGAATTATCATAAATTGGTATTCAAATCATAAGGATACAAGGATTGATTAATATGCCGAAATACGGATTTATTCATGATAAACTTGATATCAAACTTCTCATTCTGTATGTTCTGAGTCGTTTACCTGGACCGGTGGACTATTCAACACTGGGAGATCTGGTCAACAACCTTGATGACGGCATCGATTATTTTGATTATACGGAATGTGTGCATGACCTGATTCAAAATGGTCATATCCTGGACGATGACGGCTTTTATTCCATTACGGATAAGGGAATCAAGAATTCCGAGTCTGTGGAGAGCAGCATTCCGTATACTGTACGGATGCACGCAAAAACTGAGCTTATCCCATTTGTGGAAGAGATGCGCCGTCAGGGAATGATCAGTGCGGAAAGGGAAGAGAAAGACGGATGCAATTATGTATCTTTGTCCTTAAATGACGGTGCCGGAGATATTCTGAATATGAAGCTTCTGGTATCCGATGATGAGCAGGCGAAGCAGATTAAACGTAATTTTCGCCTTCATGCCGAACAGCTGTATAAGGATATTATTGAAGTATTAACCGAAGAAAGTGTGAATTGATATGAGTGTTTATATTCCAGAGAACTACAACAGCCTGTTAAGCATTTACGATACGCAGAAGAGCATTGGACTTCTGCATCGTATCTTCGAAGATAATCTGGCAGCGAATCTCAATCTGAACCGCGTGTCGGCACCTCTGTTTGTGCGAAAAGATTCCGGAATCAATGACAACCTTAACGGTTATGAACGGCCGGTTGAATTTGAGATCCTCCACGCAGACGGCACTGCGCAGATCGTTCATTCCCTCGCTAAATGGAAACGTCTGGCTTTGAAACGGTATAATTTCTTCCCTGGAAAGGGATTGTACACCGATATGAATGCTGTTCGCCGGGACGAGGAGATTTTGGATAATCTACATTCTGTTTACGTGGATCAGTGGGATTGGGAAAAGGTAATTCTTCCCAGCGACCGCAATCTCGATTATCTGAAATCCACAGTTATGGATATTGTACGGGCGCTGAGCGATACGCAGAAGACCATGAAATCCATTTATCCTGCGCTGAACCGTGTTCCCGATATCTCCACGGAGGTTTCGTTTATCACCTCACAGGAACTGGAAGATATGTATCCGGACCTCACCCCAAAAGAACGGGAACATGAGTATGTAAAAGATCATGCAACCACATTTATCATTGGGATCGGCGGAAAGCTGGCATCGGGCAAACCCCATGATGGGCGTGCCCCTGATTATGATGACTGGGATCTGAACGGTGATATCATCGTTTGGGATTCTCTTCTTGATTGTCCGCTGGAGCTTTCCTCCATGGGAATCCGTGTTGATCCTGAAGCTCTTGACCGGCAGCTTTCTCTCGCAGGATGCGATGACCGTCGGGAGCTGCCCTATCATCAGATGTTGCTTAACGGAGAACTTCCTCTGACGATTGGCGGTGGAATAGGACAGTCCCGTGTGAGCATGCTGCTCTTAGGGAAAGCACATATCGGGGAAGTGCAGGCTTCGATATGGGATAAAGAAACTCAGGATGAGTGCCGTGAGCATAATATTATGCTTCTGTAAGTAAAAACAAAAAAGAAGGTTGAATGAAATATCTTCAACCTTCTTTTATGGAGCGGATAAAGGGAGTCGAACCCTCCTTTCAGGCTTGGGAAGCCGGCGTTCTACCGATGAACCATATCCGCATGTTCTGTATAATAGCATACCGGGTTTTTGTTTTCAAGTTCTTTCCAAGGACTATCAGGGTTCTTCAAACTCCCTGATCGTTATGTTTTTATAGTAAAAAACACGTTTTAAAGATTCAATTTTATATTCTTGACAATGTGCTATGTGCGGATTATAATAATCAAGCATTTCGGGGTGTAGCGCAGATGGTAGCGCGCTTGGTTCGGGACCAAGAGGCCGGGAGTTCAAGTCTCCCCACTCCGACCAATCACCGCAAACGGCATGTTTGCGGTGATTTTTTTATTTGAGGTTGAATTATATGGATTCTCGTCTGGAACGAATACTGATGCAGGTAGAAAAGCCTGCCCGTTATACTGGTGGCGAAGTAAACCAGATCATTAAGAATAAAGACAATATTGATCTTCGAGTTGCTTTCTGTTTTCCTGATACCTATGAGATCGGAATGTCCAATCTCGGAATGAGTATTCTCTATCACACGATGAACAGTTTGGATTACGTTTGGTGTGAACGGGTATTTGCACCTTGGGGTGACATGGCAAAAGCTATGACTGATGCACAGATACCTTTATATGCGTTGGAAAGCGGAGATCCCATCAGTGACTTTGATGTGCTTGCTTTTTCCATCGGATATGAGATGGCTTATACTACGGTTTTGGATATGCTCTCCATGGCTCATTTGCCGCTGCGAAGCAAAGAGCGAAACGATCTGACTCCACTGGTCATCGCCGGAGGAAGCGCTTGTGTAAATGCCGAACCCATTGCAGATTTTATCGATCTTGCCATTATAGGGGAAGGGGAAGAAGTCAACAATGAACTGCTTGCGCTTCTTCATCAGGCAAAGGCATCGGGGTGGTCCAAGGATCAGTTTCTCCGTAGCGCATCGGATATCCAGGGAATTTATGTTCCAGGTCTTTATGAGCCGGTCTACCGTGATGATGGACTTATTGATCACATTGAACCAAACGACGGTGCTGTATATCCCGTGAAAAAACGCATCATTCAGGATCTTGATCATGTGGATTTTCCGGTGGAACCTGTAATTCCGACCACGGAAATTGTTCAGGACCGTGTCAGTCTTGAACTGTTTCGCGGATGTGTCCGCGGTTGTCGATTCTGTCAGGCTGGGTATATTTATCGTCCGATTCGAATGAAACAATCAGACCGGCTGGTGGAACAGGGGAAAGAACTGCTGGAAAATACCGGCTATCAGGATTGCACTCTTCTTTCTCTCAGCACCAGCGATTATCGTGAATTGATGCCTCTTCTTAACGGCCTGCTCGAGTACTGCGAACCAAAGAGCATCGGCTTGTCTCTTCCATCACTTCGGGCAGATAATTTTTCTATGGATATCATGGATCGCATTCAAAGAGTACGAAAAAGCGGTCTGACCTTTGCCGTTGAGGGCGGCAGTCAGCGTCTTCGCGACGCAATCAATAAGAATGTTACGGAAGAGGATCTGTTAAACACATGTAAGATCGCATTTTCCGGCGGATGGAACACAGTAAAGCTTTACTATATGCTGGGACTTCCTACGGAGACGGATGAGGATATTCTCGGTATTGCTCAGATGGCCAATGCCGTTCTGCACTGTTGGAGAGAAAATGCTAAAAACAAAAACAGAGGTGTAAAAATCACCATTTCCACATCTTGTTTCATCCCTAAGCCGTTTTCTCCTTTCCAGTGGGAACAGCAGATCTCCATGGATGAGTACCGACGCAGAGTGAATCTTCTGAAAAATTCGATTACTGCCAAAAATGTTACTTACAAATGGCATGATCCAGAGACAAGCTTCATTGAAGCTGTCCTTTCCCGAGGCGATCGCAGGCTTGCAGATGTCCTGGAATATGTGTGGAAGCATGGAGGACGCCTGGAGGCATGGGAAGACTATTTCAATTACGATCTGTGGATGGAAGCCTTTTCTCAGTTTGGTATCGATCCTTCCTTCTATGCTAACCGTGAGCGCACTTTTGAAGAGACGCTTCCTTGGGATGTGATCGATGTAGGTGTATTCAAGAAGCACTTGTGGAATGAGCGTGAAATGTGCTATCAGTCCACATTATCTCCGGACTGCAGGAAACAGTGCAGTGCGTGCGGCGCTGCTCGCCTGTTGAAGAAAGGGTGTGTCTGCGATAGTTAAGCTACGACTTGTTTTTTCAAAGAAGGGACGTGCTGTTTATATCTCTCAGCTCGATCTGATGCGCACCCTGCAGCGCTCGTTTCAACGGGCCGGGTATCCATTGAAGTACTCGGAGGGATTCAATCCACATCCGCTGCTTTCCGTTGCACTTCCTATGTCTGTCGGTATTTCCAGTGATTGTGAGATTCTGGATTTTAAAATGGATAATGAGCCTTCGGATCTTGAACTTGCAGCGCAGTCTGTGACACGAGCACTTCCGGAAGGACTTATGATTCATGAAATCTATCATCCCGAAGTTAAAGTGACCGCTATTAAGTGGCTGCAGATCGAAGGTATCCTGGACTATGATAGCGGCGTATCCGACGATCTGATCTCCAACCTGAATGATGTTTTTCAACAGGACAGCATTGAAGTGCTGAAAAAAACCAAAAAAGGGGAGCAGATGTTTGACTGTAAGCCTCATTTGAGGAACCTGATGATACAGCCTTTCGATGATCAAAAGGTGAAGATGACCGGTATGATTTCTGCGCAGAACCCTACTGTGAATCCGAACTTGCTTATCAAGGCAATCCCAGAGGAATGGAAACCGGATTTTTCACGTTTCCACCGGATTGAAGTCTTTGATGAGGAAATGAATATTTTCCGATAAAAATGTCTTGAAATTCAATTTTCGTTGTGGTATTGTATTAAAGCTTATGTACTAAGGTACATTTACTAAGGCGGTCCTATGTCATTCTTTAATTCTATACATGATACGAACGTCTAAATAAAGGAAGGGTATTATTATGGATTTAGTAAAGACTTTATCCGAGCAGTACTTGAAAGAAGACAAGCCCAGTGTCAGCATTGGTGATACTGTACGCGTAACCGTCAAGGTTAAAGAGGGAAACCGTGAGCGTACTCAGGCATTCGAAGGTACTGTTATTGCTAAGAAGCATGGCGGAATCAACGAGACCATTACCGTAAGACGTATTTCCTACGGTGTAGGTTGTGAAAAGGTATTCCCGGTTAATTCTCCGTCTATCGTATCCATCGATACGGTACGCAGAGGTAAAGTTCGCAGAGCTAAACTGTATTACCTGCGTGATCGCGTTGGTAAGGCAGCTAAGGTCAAAGAGCAGCTTAAATAATTTAAAATTAACTGACACGCTTCCTTTCAAAAGGAAGCGTGTGTCTTTATACATGGCAAAATTCATTGCTATTATGTCCATTTTTATTGTATAATAATATATTCTATTTTGATCTGAGGTATTAATCATGGACGAGACCCAGAAAAAAACAACCAATAGTTTATCCGAAGTATACGACTGGATCCAAAGCATCCTTTTTGCGCTTGTTTTTTGCGTGCTTCTGTTCGTTTTTGTTGTCCGGCTCGTTGATGTTGTAGGAACATCTATGGTACCTACACTGCAGGACAGTGATAAAATGGTCGTCTCTAATCTTTTTTATAACCCGAAGCAGGGTGACATTATCATATTCAAAAAGACTGAATTCAAGGATGAAGCGCTTGTCAAACGTGTAATCGCAACAGAGGGGCAGACAATTGACATTGACTTCAGCAAAGGAATCGTCTATGTCGATGGTGTCGCAATGGATGAACCCTACATTGCGGAACTCACACAAAACCGAATCGATTTTGACGGCGCGCAGGTCGTTCCGGCCGGATGTGTATTTGTCATGGGAGACAACAGGAATAATTCTTCGGATAGCCGTGATTCCCGCATCGGCATGGTGGACAAACGCCTGATTATCGGGAAAGTCCTTCTGAGGGCATTTCCGTTTTCTTCCTTTGGAAGCGTTTACTGAACACAGGAGATCTGATTTATGGCAGAGATACCCTATGAATCGATGAATATACAATGGTTTCCAGGGCATATGACAAAAGCGAAGCGGGAGATGCAGGAAAGTCTTCAGCTCGTGGATGTTGTATGTGAGATACTGGATGCCCGCATCCCTTATTCCAGCCGGAATCCCGAAATCGATGATCTGCGCGGAGACAAACCAAAACTGGTTCTATTGAACCGCACGGATCTTGCCGACCCCAAGGTAACGGAAGAATGGATCCGATACTGGGAAGAAAAGGAGACCCCGGTCCTTCCGATCTGCGGAAAGAGCGGAAAAAATATCAACCGCATCGTTCCAGAGGTTAAAAAGCTGATCAGCGAAAAGCTGGAAGCATACAAAGCTAAAGGACAGGCCGGTCGTACGATACGCATTATGATTCTGGGAATACCCAACGTAGGAAAATCCACCGTGATTAATCAGCTGGCACATCGTAAAGTCAGTGCTGTCGGAAACCGTCCCGGCGTTACGAGAGGCCGGCAATGGATCAAGATCGACAACAGCACGGAACTGTTGGATACACCGGGTATTCTCTGGCCGAAGTTTGAGTCTCAGGAAGTAGCCGAAATGCTTGCGGTTACGAGTGCGATTAAAACCGAGGTGCTGGATGTGGAAACTCTTGCTGCTAACTTTATTTTACGGCTTAGAGAATACTATCCTGACGCAATTCGAAATCGTTATAAATTTGATCCTCCTGCTGACGCAAATGGATTCGAACTATTGGAATTGGCGGCAAGAAAACGCGGTTTTCTTGTGAGCGGAGGAGATCCGGATTATGAACGCATGGCTCATACTCTTCTCAGTGAATACCATGACGGTAAACTTGGGAATATGACGCTGGAGAAACCGCATGATTGATCTGCTGACTAAAGAGAAATCCTTTTATAACGACTCTGTTCAAATTCTGTGCGGCGTCGATGAGGCAGGAAGAGGCCCGTTAGCCGGACCGGTTTGTGCTGCAGCCGTAATACTTCCAAAAGAAACGGTGATTGAGGGTCTGAATGACTCCAAAAAGCTTTCGGAAAAGAAACGCGAACAATTGTATGATGTGATCTGCGAAACTGCGGTCAGTTATGCGATCTCCTTTGCGACGGTCGCCGAGATTGAAGAGCTGAATATTCTGCATGCAACTCAGCTTGCCATGATTCGAGCAATCAACGAATTGGATCCGGTTCCGGATCTTGCGCTTATTGACGGAAATCAGGCAGGGGATATCAAATTTCCTCATGAGACTGTGATCAAAGGAGATGCCAGCTGCGTCAGCATTGCCGCTGCATCGATACTTGCAAAAGTAACTCGAGACCGTTTTATGGTGGAAATGGCAGAACAGTACCCCAATTATCATTTTGAAAAACATAAAGGGTATGGCACCAAAGACCATTACAATGCTTTGCGTGAATTTGGTCCTTGTCCCATACATCGCCCCAGCTTTTTGAAAAAAATACACTGATCCAAGGAGATTTGTTATGAACTATATCAGTACCAGAAACAAAGGCTATAAAGTAAGCGCCGCAGAAGCCATTGCGCGCGGACTTGCTCCGGACGGCGGATTGTTTGTTCCGGAGACGATTCCGGCCATCTCCATGGATGAGATTCGTGAAATGGGAAACAAGTCCTATCAGGAAAGGGCTTTTGTGATTCTGAAAAAATACCTTTCGGATTTTACCGAAGATGAATTAAAAGAGATCATTTCTGCATCCTATGGTTCGAATTTCGATCATGAAGACATCACTCCGCTCCATTTTATTGATAACAATACTGCCTGCCTGGAACTCTGGCATGGTCCGACATGCGCATTTAAGGATCTGGCTCTTCAGATGCTTCCGCATCTTCTTACCAGATCACTGAAAAAATGTGGAGAGACCAGAGAAGTATGCATTCTGGTTGCTACCAGCGGAGATACAGGAAAAGCTGCTTTGGACGGATTCGCAGATGTTGATGGAACAAAGATCATTGTGTTTTATCCGGATGATGGTGTTTCCAATGTCCAGAAACTCCAGATGGTAACGCAGATTGGTGACAATGTGCTTGTTTATGCGGTCAAAGGCAATTTCGATGACGCACAGACTGGTGTTAAGAAGATCTTTGGCGATAAGGAATTTGCTGGTATCCTTTCGGATCGTGGTTATTTCCTTTCTTCTGCCAATTCGATTAACTGGGGCAGACTCCTTCCTCAAATCGTATATTATTTCAGCGCCTACTGTGATTTTGTCAATTCCGGTAATATCGGATGGGGAGATCTGCTGGATTATGCCGTTCCCACCGGAAACTTCGGAGATATTCTTGCCGGCTGGTATGCCAAGAAGATGGGGCTTCCTGTAGGAAATCTGATTTGCTGCAGCAATGCCAACAATGTTCTCACTGATTTTCTCAATACAGGAAAATACAACAAGAATCGTCCGTTCTATACCACAATATCACCGTCCATGGACATTCTTGTTTCCAGCAATCTGGAGCGTCTGTTGTTTACAGTGTCAAGTGATGATGAGCTTGTGAGCAATCTGATGCAGCGGCTATTCGCTGAGGGCTCCTATCAGGTAGATGAATCAGTCATTTCCGAGATTCGCACAGATTTCCGTTCCGGATGCTGTGACGATACCGAAACGAAGGATATGATCCGCAAATCCTATCAGGAAGAAAACTATCTGATCGATACCCATACAGGAGTTGCATTCCGTGTTCTTGAACACTATAGGAAAGAGAATGATACTGTTCCCACTGTCGTTCTGTCTACGGCAAGCCCGTACAAGTTCTGTGACAGCGTTCTCAGCGCACTTGGAAAGAATGTGGAGAACTGTCCGGGTGCAGAGCTGATCAATGCATTGCATGAAACCACTGGGGTAAAAGCTCCGGAACCGCTGAAAGATCTGGACAAGAGGGAAATACGCTTTACCGGAGTAACGGAAAAAGAAAACATGATCAATGTTGTTGATCAGTTCTTATCGAAGTAAGAGGTTAATATGTCATTATTCGCAATTGGAGATCTGCATTTGTCTCTGGGAAGCGAAAAACCAATGGATGTTTTCGGGGGACGATGGCAGGATTACGTGGATAAAATCCGCGAAGGTTTTCATGCCGTCGTGACTGAAGAAGACTGGACGGTTCTTTGTGGTGACATATCCTGGGGCATGTCTCTGCAGGAATCTCTGCCGGATTTCCAGTTTATCAACGACTTGCCAGGGAAGAAGATTATCCTCAAGGGAAACCATGACTACTGGTGGTCGACCGCAAAGAAAACTGATACTTTCTTTGCGGACAACGGACTGGATACCATCTCGATCCTTCACAATAACAGTTTCATTTTCGAAGACCGCTATGCGATTTGCGGAACAAGAGGATGGTTCTATGAGGAAGAATCCGATCCACATCATGAAAAGATCCTGAACCGGGAATGCATTCGACTTGAAACATCAATTAACAGTGCAGGGGACAGGGAAAAGATCGTTTTTCTTCACTATCCTCCAAAGTATAATGCATATGAATGTACAGAGATCCTGGATATTCTGAAAAAGCATTCCATTCGGCACTGTTATTATGGTCATATCCATTCCAAAGCATGTACATCTGCTTTTAACGGTGAACTGAACGGAACTATGTTTCGGCTTATCTCGGCAGATTACCTGAATTTTGTTCCGTTTAAGGTTTTATGAGCATTGTAGCAAATGCCATATTTTTAGATTGATTTTAAGATTATAATCTGATAAGATACCTTGGTGTATGTTTACGATAACATAAGAAGGAGTTTATACCAATGATAGTCAAAAACGTTGAGGAAAAAGACAAGAAAGCTACAATCGAAGTAGAAGTTGATGCAGAAGCGTTTGAAGCTGCAGTCAATAAAGCATACTTAGCAAATCGTGGAAGCATCTCCATTCCTGGTTTCCGCAAAGGGAAAGCTCCGCGTTCTGTTATTGAAGGCATGTATGGCAAAGAAGTATTCTATCAGGATGCTCTCGATGATCTTGGAAATGATGCATTCCGTTTTGGCATTACTGAATCCAACACCAGATATGTGGGAACCCCGCAGCTGGTAGATGTAAATGTTAATGAAGACGCAACTGCAACTTATAAGTTTACCGTAGAGCTCTATCCTGTTGCTGAGCTCGGTCAGTACAAGGAAATTGAACTTGAGAAGCCGGAAGCAGAAGTAACAGAAGAGCAGCTTGATGAGCAGCTGAAAAACGTCCAGAAACGCAATGCTCGCATGGTCTCTGTTGACCGTGCAGCAGAGATGGGCGATACTGCCAATATCGACTTTGACGGTTACCTGGATGGCGAACCGTTTGAAGGTGGCAAAGCTGAAGGTTACAGCCTGGAACTGGGTTCCAACTCCTTTGTTCCCGGTTTTGAGGAGCAGGTCTGCGGCATGAAAGCCGGTGAAGAGAAAGATCTCGACATCACTTTCCCTGAGGACTATGTGGAAGATCTTGCTGGCAAGGCAGTTGTTTTCAAAGTTAAGCTGAATTCTCTGACTGCTCCGGAATATCCCGAGCTGGATGATGAGTTTGCTAAAGACGTGTCCGAATTTGACACTCTTGCAGAGTACAAAGAGGATCTGAAGAAGACCATGCTGGAATCCCTGCAGAAGGAAATCGACAGCACTTATCGCTCCAACCTTCTTAAGATTGCTTCCGATAATATGACCGTTGAGCTTCCCGAAGTCATGGTTGCAGATAAAGCGGATGATATGATTCGCAATCAGGCTGCCAACTACGGTGTTCGCGGTGCTGATATCACTACGGAACAGCTCGCATCCATGATGGGAATCGACGAAGATACCATGGAGAACGTCATTAAGCCGGCTGCTGATTTCCAGTGCCGTGTCGACGTACTTCTGGAAACAGTTGCAAAACAGGAAAATATTGAAGTATCGGATGAAGAAGCCGACAAATACATCAAAGATATCTGCGATGGATACGGCGGAACTCCCGAGGATCTGCTGAGTGCTTTCAGCCGTGACTTCATTATCAATGAATACAAAAAAGAAAAAGCTGCAGATATGATCGAAGAATCTGCCAAGAACGTTAAAGGCAAGAAGTTCGAAGATTATGTCAAGGAAGAAGCTCCGGCAGAAAAAGCAGAGGAAAAAGCGGAAGAGAAACCTAAGAAAAAAACTACCCGTAAATCCACTAAGAAAGCCGCTGCCAAGGAAGAGGCTCCTGCCGAATCCAAAGAGGAAGCTCCTGCCGAAGAGGAAAGCAAGGAATAATTGACCTTTTATCGATTGGGAGGTAATACGTTATGAGTCTTATCCCATATGTTGTTGAACAGACCAGCCGCGGTGAGCGCAGCTATGATATTTTTTCCAGATTGCTCAGCGACCGCATCATCATGCTTTCTGAAGAAGTGAATGATGCATCTGCAAGCGTAATTGTTGCTCAGCTTCTCTTCCTGGAAGCTCAGGATCCGGATAAGGATATTCAGTTCTATATCAATTCACCTGGTGGCAGTGTAACTTCCGGTCTGGCAATCTATGACACCATGCAGTATATCAAGCCGGATGTTTCCACAATCTGTATTGGTATGGCTGCATCTATGGGCGCATTTCTGCTCTCTTCCGGTGCAAAAGGAAAACGTATTGCTCTTCCGAATTCGGAAATTATGATCCATCAGCCGTCCGGCGGAAGCCAGGGACAGGCTACGGATATTCAGATCCAGGCGGAACATATTCTGAAGATCAAGAAGAAACTCAATGAGATCTTAGCTGACAATACTGGAAAATCCATCAAGGAAATTGAAAAGGATTGTGAGCGTGATCACTTCATGAGTGCTGAAGAAGCCAAAGAGTATGGTCTGATCGATAAAGTTATCTATAAAAGATGATTAGTATCAGGGGGAACAGAAATCGTTCCCCCTTTACGCAATATAGATAGGATGTGAATAAATGGCAAAATCGGACGATAAGAAAAGCATAAAATGTTCATTTTGCGGTAAACCGCAGTCTCTGGTGAACCGTTTGATTGCTGGCAATGGCTCCTATATCTGTGATGAATGTGTTCGTCTCTGTACGAGCATCATCGAGGAAGGATATGAGCCTACGCTGGAAGGAGCAAACGGGGAAGCGATCAGCTTTGATGAGCTTCCGAAACCGATGGACATCCGTAAAAGGCTGGATGATTATATCATCGGGCAGGAAAAGGCAAAGATAGTTCTTTCTGTCGCTGTCTACAATCACTATAAACGTATCCTGCATAATCATGAAAATGATGTGGAACTGCAGAAGTCCAATATCCTTCTGATTGGTCCCACCGGCAGTGGTAAGACCTTGTTTGCCCAAACCCTTGCCAAGATGCTGGATGTGCCCTTCGCCATAGCAGACGCTACGACGCTGACTGAGGCCGGTTATGTTGGTGAGGATGTGGAAAATATCCTTCTCAAACTGCTTCAGGCTGCTGACTTTGATGTAGAACGCGCAGAAAAGGGTATTATCTATATTGATGAACTTGATAAGATCGCACGTAAGAGCGAAAACACTTCTATTACCCGCGATGTTTCCGGTGAAGGTGTTCAGCAGGCACTGCTGAAACTGCTGGAAGGCACTGTAGCCAATGTGCCTCCGCAGGGTGGGCGAAAACATCCGCACCAGGAGTTTATTCAGGTCGACACGACCAATATCCTCTTTATATGCGGCGGTGCTTTCGACGGTTTGGACAAGATTATTGAGAAGCGGATGGATAAAAAATCCATGGGCTTTGAAGCGGAAATTAAGAGTAAGAAGGATCAGGACCTTGGCGCGTTATTTGCCAATGTTCAGCAGCACGACCTTCTTCAGTTTGGGATTATCCCCGAACTGATTGGACGACTGCCTGTGATTGCGTCTCTCAATTCTCTTTCCAGAGAAGACTTGGTACGTATCTTGACCGAACCCAAAAATGCAATGACGAAGCAGTACAAGGCTCTCATGGACTTTGATAATGTGGAACTTGATTTTGAACCAGCTGCTTTGGATGCCATTGCAGACAGTGCTCTTGCGATGGAGATCGGAGCCCGTGGTCTTCGCAGCGTGATGGAACGTACCATGACGGATATCATGTATCGTGTTCCTTCCGATGATGAGATTGAAAAAGTCGTTATCACTGAGGATTCTGTAAAACAGCTGTCGGAACCTGTTGTGGTACGCAAAAAAAACAAGGGACGTAATGTTTCTTGATGAAAGACTATTTAAGACAGAGCGTTTGCTCTGTCTTATTTAATCCATCCGTTGTATTTACCACAGGCCAAAGTTTGGCTTGATGGTATAATATTTTCACTTTTAACTCGGAGGTGTGGTCCTATGACGAATACTACTAGAGGACTTCCGATGATCGCAATGCGCGGGATGACTGCATTTCCTGGCATGCTTCTGACATTTGATATTGAACGTTCAGCCTCTATGGCTGCGCTGAATTTTGCCATGGGTGCTGATCAGATCATCTTTCTCGTGACTCAGAAGGATATCCTGAAGGACATTCCTTCTGCAGATGATGTTTATACAGTGGGAACAGTCTGCCGCATTCGGCAGCAACTTCGCCAACCAAACGGGTCTTCTGCAAGAATCATGGTGGAAGGTCTTTATCGCGGACAGATTATATCCGTAGTTTCCGAATCACCCAGTTTCTATGTTGACGTGGAAAAACTTCCGGATAAACCGGACCGCGTCAGCGAAGCCAGAAAGGAAGCTCTCGTTCGTAATAGTGTTGAACTGTTTGAGGAGTATGTTCATATTACTAATTCCGTTGCTCCCGAAACTGTTCTGAACATTTTTGCAAGCAAAGATCCCGGATATGTATCTGACTTTATCGCCAACCATATTAATTTCAGATTTGGCGATAAACAGAAGCTTTTGGAGGAACTGGTACCCAGCAAACGTCTTGCCATGCTCAATGGAATGCTGGTTCAGGAACTTGCCGTATTGTCTATCGAGCAGGAACTCGTGGAAGCGACTAATGAGCAGATGAATAAAGCACAGCGTGAGTACTTCCTTCATGAAGAATTGAAGATCATTCACAAAGAACTGGGGGATGAAGAAGATCTTCTTTCGGAAATCGATGAATACAGGCAGAAGATCTCAGATCTTGAGCTTGAGGATGAAGAGACCAAGGAAAAACTTCTGAAAGAAGTCAATTCTCTTTCCAAACAGCAGCCCGGCTCTGCGGAAGCCGCTGTAATTCGAGGCTATCTCGATACCTGTTTATCCCTTCCGTGGAATGAGCGCACGGAAGAAACTCTGGATCTGGATAAAGCAAGAACTATTCTGGATGAAGATCATTATGGTCTTGATAAGATAAAAGAACGTATCGTGGAATATCTTGCCGTACGAAAACAGACAGACAAGATCACTGGCGGTCTGTTATGTCTTGTCGGGCCTCCGGGAACTGGCAAGACCAGTATTGCAAAGTCCGTAGCTAGAGCAACGAACCGCAAACTGATCCGGATCTCTCTGGGCGGTGTAAGTGATGAAGCGGAGATCCGTGGACATCGAAAGACCTATATCGGTGCTATGCCGGGAAGGATTATTACCGGAATTATTCAGGCAAAAAGCAAAAATCCTCTTATTGTTTTCGATGAGATCGATAAACTGGGACACGATTTCCGTGGCGATCCGTCCTCAGCGCTTCTGGAAGCGTTGGACGCAGAACAGAATAATGCTTTCCGTGACCGTTATCTTGAGATTCCCTGGGATCTTTCCGAAACCATGTTTATCATGACCGCAAATACGGTGGACACTATTCCGCGCCCGCTTCTGGACCGTATGGAAGTAATCGAACTCAGCAGCTATACGGACAGGGAGAAAATCCATATCGCACAAAACTATCTTATCCCGAAACAGCGGGAAAAGCACGGATTGTCCGCCAAGCAGCTGAAGATCAATGATAAAGCGCTGGATCAGATCATTTCCATGTATACCCGTGAATCCGGTGTTCGTGTACTGGAACGGCATATCGGATCCATTTGCAGAAAAGCAACAACTCACATTGTAGACGGAGATTATAAGACGGTTACCATCAACAGTAAAAATCTGTCGGATTATCTTGGCCCTGTCCGTTATAAACGAGAACCGAATGTCAGAAAAGATACCGTCGGTTTGGTGCACGGACTTGCCTGGACTCAGGTCGGCGGGGAAGTGCTGGATGTGGAAACTGCAGTTGTCCCCGGAAACGGATCTCTGGAACTGACAGGTAATCTGGGGCAGGTCATGAAGGAATCCGCCAAAGCTGCCCTGACCTATATCCGCAGCCGCACGGACATACTTGGTATTGATCCGGAATTCTATAAAGAAAAAGATATCCATATTCATTTCCCGGAAGGTGCCGTTCCGAAAGACGGTCCCTCTGCAGGAATCACCGTTTGCATGGCGCTCATCTCTTCTTTGACAAAGACTCCGGTCCGTCATGACGTCGCCATGACTGGCGAGATCACTCTTCGAGGCAGGATCCTTCCTATTGGAGGGCTTCGTGAAAAGACCATGGCAGCACTGCGAAACGGAATTAAGACCGTTATTATTCCGCAGGATAATGTTGCCGATTTGGAGCAGATCGATCCTGAGGTCAGAAATGCTTTGGAATTTATTCCCGCCAATCATGTTGACAGTATTCTGGATATTGTTTTGCCGACATTGAAAAAACAAAACAACAGAACCGCGGTGATCCCGGCACAGTCGAAAAGCAAGAAGTCCACACGTCTTTCTCAGTGATTGAGGTGATGATTTGATCAATTTTAATAACGTTGAATTTGTGACTTCCGTGGCACAGCCGAACAAGTTTCTCCATGATGAAAAGGTCAGTATTGTATTTTCCGGAAAATCCAATGTCGGAAAATCTTCCGTAATCAACAAACTTCTGAACCGGAAAAACTTTGCGCGTGTCAGCTCTGTTCCAGGCAAAACGATTCATGTGAATTATTTCCTTGTTGATAAGAAGTTTTATCTTGTGGATCTGCCCGGATATGGATATGCCAAGGTCTCCCAGTCTGAGAAGGAACGATGGAACAAATTAATGGAATCTTATTTTTCCGATCTGAATCGATTCGATCTCGGGGTTCTCATTCTGGACTCCAGGCATAAGCCAACAGCGGATGATCGTCAGATGAAGGAGTGGTTTGATTATTCAGGAAAGCCCTATATCATTCTGCTTAACAAGTGCGACAAGCTGAATAAAACAGAATCCCGTGAGAATCCCAAAATGATTCGAGATGAGCTTAATCTGGCAGAAGATTTTCCGTGTATTCTTTTCTCTGCCATGAAGGGTACCGGAAAAAATGAACTGATCAATGCCATTGTGCCTTATATCAAGTAACTGCAATACCGGCAGCATCTGCTTGCCGGTATTGTTTTTGCCTGTCTTGATATGGTAAAATGTGCAATACCATAAGGTGGAAATTATACGTCCACGGAATCGGAAGGTGACACCTATCAATACAGTTCAGACTATATGGAACGGTTTAAACTGGAACTATCTCCTGGAAATGATCTTTGGCGTCATTCCGGCGCTTCTTTGCATCACGCTGCATGAACTGAGCCATGGTGCAGTCGCGTATTCTCTGGGAGATGATACCGCCAAACGGCAGGGAAGACTGACATTAAATCCCATTCGCCATATTGATATAATGGGTCTTTTAATGATGGTGTTCTTCCGTTTCGGCTGGGCAAAACCGGTTCCCGTCAATATGAATCGTTTTAAGAACCCGAAAAAGGGAATGGCCATAACGGCGCTGGCTGGTCCCGTTTCCAACGTGATCATTGCAATCGTTTTTCTTTTTCTTTATGGTTTTTTCTTTCCGATTCTCAATGGCAAGAGCGAGATCGCAGGTATTGTTTTAGACATGCTGCAGATTACGGCATATATGAGCCTTGGTTTTGCTGTGTTTAATATTCTTCCCATTCCGCCGCTGGATGGTTCCAAGGTGCTTTTTTCCTTGATGTCGGATGAACAATACCGCACCTTGATGCGTTATGAGCGGTACGGCATGATGATTTTGCTTCTTCTGGTTGCATCCGGACTGCTTGGTCGTCCGTTGTCATCTGCCACTCAGTATTTGCTGAATAAACTGTTTTTCCTCGCGGAATCCGGATATCAATTATCGTTGAGGTTGTTTTAATGGAAGATCTTACATACCATCTAGAAGGTATACTGAAAACTAAAGATGATATTCAGGATTTTGAAGGTCCTCTGACTCTGATTCTCATGCTGCTGCAGAAGAACAAGATCGAAATCCGTGATATCGTGATCTCAGATATTCTGGATCAGTATACAGATTATCTTAACCAGATGGAAAAAATGGATCTGGAGATCGCAAGCGAGTTTGTTCAGATGGCGGCTTATTTGCTGTACATCAAAACAAAAATGCTCCTTACGGAAGAGAAGGAAGTTACTGAATTGGAGCTTCTGATCCAGTCTCTGGAACAGATGAAAGCCAAAGACATTCAAAATACCTTGCAGCAGATCGTCCCCGAGATCAAAGAACGGTACGATCGGGGTGTGCTATATTTCTCAAAACAGCCGGAACCGATCAAAATCGGAAATCGACAGTACGAATATCATCATGAAAGCGTTGACCTGCTATCCTCCATCCTGGATGTATTTACCCGTGGAAGCAGCACGCCTGCGATTCAGTCCATTACTGATGCGGCACCTAAATATACACCATATGGTGTTCGGGAGAAGAGCAAGGAACTCATTACAAAGCTGAAAAGCAGCAAACATGTTAATCTGAATACGCTTTATTCCGATTGTTCCACCAAATCCGAAGTTGTAGCAACATTTATTTCCGTATTGGAACTGTGCAGTATGGGGAGTCTTCTGGTCACCAGAGATGATAATGAGGAATACATCCTGACTTTTGTCGGCGGAAATATAGACAGCATCTTGGACAAGATCGAGATTGAATAATTGAAGCATGAAGAAGGAGGATAACGGAAATCCTTTCTGTTACACATAGAATGAACGAGTTATTACAGGAAAAAATAGAGGCGATATTATTTGCCGCAGGGGATACGGTTCGGATCGACAGGATTTCGCTGATTTTGGGAGTGGATCCCAGCGATATTATCGAGGCATCCGAAAAGCTTTCGGAGATGTACGAAGCCGGGAATCGCGGAATACGGATCGTTCGTATCGGTGACAAACTGCAGATGGTTTCCAACCCGGATTTCGCATCCGATATCATTAAAGTTTTGGAACACCGCAAACCTCCCAGACTCTCTGCTCCGGCACTGGAGACATTATCCATCGTTGCATATTATCAGCCGGTTACTCGTGCATATATCGACCAGATTCGAGGTGTGGACAGTTCCTACACGGTCAGTGTTCTGATGGATAAGGGTCTGATTGACAAACAGGGATATCTGAATGTGCCCGGCCGTCCAGCACTTTATGGAACTACGGATCTTTTTCTTCGCACAATGGGTATTACAAATCTGGATGAATTACCGGAGCTTCCTGATGTCAGCACATCAGAGGGTGTTCTGAAACTGCAGGAGCAGATCGAACAGATCAAAGAAAATCAGCAGATAGAAGGCCAGTTGAGTCTGTACGATTCCGCAGAACATGAAGAACCCGGAGAAGAACATAAACCGGAGGAAGAAAACGAAGGAACCATCAATACTGTCAGCGAACAGGAAGAAACGAGAGAGGAATCCTGATTTAGAATATTTATCGTACAGTAGGGTTTGATATGAAAGCTATAGTTATTCTTAGTTTAATACTGCTTGCCTTGATATTGTTTAACATGCTTCGAGTTGGAGTATTCGCATCCTATGTTTCCGGCGAAGCAGCCAGAATATCACTTGTTCTGGGCGCTGTTCATATTCCTATTCTTCCGAAAAAGAAGAAAAAGAAAAAGAAAAAGGATAAGAGGCCGAAGGAAAAAAAGGAGAAGGAACCCAAGAAGAAAAAACCGGAGCGAGTTCCGATAACGCATAAAATCACATTCGAAGATATCAGCGATGTTCTTCATGCAATTGGGAAGGCCATTCATCGTTTTCGCTCTAAGATTGTGATCCACCGCTTTAAGTTCTGGTTTATATCCTCCAATGAGGATCCTTATAAGACCGTCAAGACTTATAATCAGATCAACAACGCTCTTTGTATACTGGGAACCTGGACGGATCCCAACCTTGTCATACGCAAATCGGATATAAAAACCGCAACTGATTTTAATGTTGGCAAGAATTATCTTGATTTTGAACTGAAAATGACCATTCGTATTGGACAGATTATAGCGATAGGGTTTATACTGATAACAAAGCTGCTGAAAGTTCTTTTCCGCTTCCTCCGAAGAAGCCGAAAGATGAACAAACTCAGCGAAGTCCTTGACCCAGGGAAAGGAGTGCCGATACCGTGACTACAAATTTCGAAGGTCTTGTGGAAAACACAATGCACAGCATTAAAGGGCTGATGGATTCCAACACCATTATTGGTGAACCGATCTATACACCGGATGGAATGACACTGATCCCGATATCCCGTGTTTCCATGGGTTATGGCGGAGGCGGTGCCGATTTTGCTCAGGCAAAAGGATACGGCGGTGGTACTGCATATGGTGTTAAGATTGAACCTACTGGCATTTTGATAATCAAGGACGGTAATGTACGTCTAATGAACGTACTTCCGCCTGCTAGTAATACATTGGATCGTATCATTGATATGACACCGGATATGATGGAAAAAGTTGATCAGCTTATCGACAAGATCGTGAATAAAAAATAAAGAATTATCCGCACTACCTTTCCGATCCGATAGGTAGTGCGTTTTTTTGACCAGAAGGAATTAGATATGGAGATTAAAATTCAAAAGATACTTTCGGATTATGGCATCTGCTCCAGAAGAGCCGGTGAAGAATTGATTCAGCAGGGGAAGATCACTGTCAACGGTTCTGTTGCACAGATTGGACAGCGTGCAGATCCGGATAAAGATGTTATCTGTGTAGAAGGGAAAACTCTTTCTGCAAAACCGGAGGATACCTATATATTGCTGAATAAACCGAAAGGTTATGTAGTTACTCTAAATGATGAGAAGGGAAGACGAAATGTAACGGATCTTCTTCAGGATCTTCCGATACGCGTCTATCCGGTGGGAAGACTGGATATCAATTCCGAGGGTCTTCTGATCTTAACTAACGATGGACAATTCAGCAACATGTTGACGCACCCGTCCAAAGAGATTGAGAAGGAATACTATGTTTGGGTACGGGGGCAGAAGCTGGACAAAAGCATCGATCGTCTTTCTCTCCCCATGATGATCGACAATTACAGGATCAAACCTGCGAAAGTCCGTGTGATTGAGCAGGATGAAAAAGGTGCACAGCTGAGCATTATCATCCACGAAGGACGCAATCGTCAGATCAGAAAGATGTGTGAGAACTGCGGCCTTTATGTGACGAGACTGAAACGTATTCGGGAAGGATCCCTGACACTTGGAAGACTTGCCACCGGACAGTGGCGTTATCTTTCCCCGAAAGAAATTGAGAAACTTCGCAGGGAGGCAGGCTCTCCTTCTTCAAAATGAATGAAATCCTGCATTTTACCTTGATGTTTTGCAGCTTAGTTTCTATAATGAATTAAACAATTTAGAAGGGTCGCGAATACCGTGAAAGATATTGATATATTGAATCTTCTTTCCGATGACAGGAAGTTTTCCAAAGGGCAGAAGCTGATTTCCCGTTTTATCATCAACAATTATGATAAGGCTGCTTTCATGACAGCGGGCAAACTTGCTGCAGAAGTCGGTATCAGTGAATCTACTGTCGTTCGCTTTGCCTCGGAACTTGGATTTAAGGGATATCCGGAAATGCGCAAGGCAATTCAGGATATGATCCGTAATCGTCTTACCAGTGTGGAGCGGATCGAGGTTGCCAAGAGAATGATCGATGAACGTGAGATCTTAAAATCCGTACTCTCATCTGACGTGGAAAACCTTCATACAACGTTAAATGAAATTGATCAGGAAAAATTTGATCTTGTTGTTAACCGGATTCTGAACTCTGAGAATGTATATATCGTAGGGATGCGTACATCCACATCACTGTCTTCTTTTCTCGGATCGTATCTGAAACTGATTCGCAGAAATGTATTTGTCGTTCAGGACACTATGGCTTCGGAAGTGTTTGAACAGCTTATTCGCATCGGGAAGAACGATCTGTTTATCGGAATCAGTTTTCCGAGATATTCCAAGCACACGGTTGATGCCATGACTTTCTCCAAAAGCCGCGGAGCATATACCGTCGCGATCACAGATGGAAAGCACTCTCCCTGTTATGATGTGGCAGATGTATGTCTGTTCTCCAAAAGCGATATGGTTTCATTTCTTGATTCTCTTGTGGCCCCTATGAGCCTTATCAATGCGCTGATCGTTGCCGTTGGGTCCCGCTCACCTGACAACAGTCTTGAGACCTTCAAGCAATTGGAACATATCTGGGAGGAATATGATGTCTACGAAACCTATCCTCGCTGATGCGGTTATTATCGGCGGAGGAGCAGCCGGTTCCTTTTGCGCAATCACGGCCGCCAGGCGGGGACTTTCTGTCATTGTACTGGAGCCAAATGAAAAAATCGGCCGAAAGCTGAGGATTACCGGCAAGGGAAGATGCAATGTCACAAATAACAGCGATATCAGAACGGTAATGAATCACATTCCGGATCACAGTCGTTTCCTTTACGGAGCGTTAACACGGTTTTCTCCAGAAGATACGATGCAGTTCTATGAAGATCTCGGTATTCCGCTGAAAACCGAAAGGGGAAATCGCGTATTTCCTGTGTCGGATAATGCAAACGATATAGCGGATGCTCTTCAAAATGAACTTCGTCGTCTTGGAGTAACTATAATTCACGAAAAAGCGGTGGATCTTATCACGGAGGATGGTAGGGTCTGCGCTGTTGAAACGTCCAATCAGCGCATCCGGACTGATCGCTGTGTGATTGCGACTGGCGGGAAATCCTATCCAAAGACCGGATCGGAAGGGAGCGGTTACCGCCTGGCATCTAAACTTGGTCATTCCATCGTTTCTCCGCTGCCGTCTCTTGTGCCGTTGGTCAGTGATGACAGGTGCTGCGCGGAACTGCAAGGGCTATCACTCAGAAACATCGAGCTTTCTGCGTATGAAGATGACAAATCAATCTACAGGGAACGTGGTGAAATGCTGTTTTCACATTTCGGAATCACCGGCCCTCTTGTCTTATCTGCAAGTGCACACATGCGCCATTTCGGAACCGCAGAATATAAGGTGATCCTGGATCTGAAACCGGCACTGGATGAAAAAACACTGGATCTGCGTATCCTTCGGGATTTCAGCAAATACCAAAACAAAGCGATACGAAACGCGCTTGGAGATCTTCTTCCAAAAGCAATGATTCCGGTCATCCTTTCCAGGATTGCTGTCCCTGGTGGAAAACCGGTTCATGAAATTACAAAAGAAGAGCGCAAGAAACTGGTTCATGAACTGAAAAACTTCACCATTACCATTAACGGAACCAGGCCGATCGAGGAAGCCGTTGTTACGGCCGGCGGTGTATCTACTGATGAGATCAATCCAAGAACCATGGAGTCCAAACTCGTTTCCGGTCTGTATTTTGCAGGGGAAATTATGGATCTGGATGCCTACACCGGCGGATATAATCTTCAGATCGCATGGTCTACTGCCAATCTGGCAGGAAATTCTTTATAAACAGAAAGGTATGAATATGAGTAAAACCATCTCTATCGCTATCGACGGCCCTTCCGGTGCAGGTAAAAGCACGATTGCCAAAGCTGCTGCGGAACATTTTGGATTTATCTATGTAGACACAGGCGCTCTCTACCGCACACTGGGCCTTGGTGCTGTTCGAAACAACATTGATATTTCGGATGCAGATGCGGTCAAGGCTTTTCTTCCCTCCGTACATGTGGAGATGAAACATGACGAAAAAGAAGGGCAGAGGATGTATCTTAACGGGGATGATGTGACTGGAGAAATCCGTTTTCCGGAGATTTCGCAGGCTGCATCCAAGATATCTGCGATTCCCTGCGTAAGGGAGCATCTTCTCCAAATGCAGAGAGATATGGCAGAAAAATATAATGTCATCATGGACGGACGGGATATTGGTACTGTTGTCCTGCCGGATGCGGAGATCAAGATCTTTCTTACTGCATCTCTGGAGGATCGAGCCAAACGTCGTTACGAAGAACTTGTGGTAAAAGGAATGGATGTAACATATCCCAAGATATATGAAGATATGAAAAAAAGGGATGCACAGGATTCCAATCGTGCCGTCGCTCCACTAAAGCCTGCGGAAGATGCGGTACTGGTGGATACCAGTGGGAATACTCTTCAGGAGAGTATCGATATGATCTGCAGCGTAATTGAACAGTCATTGGAGAAATCACGTGGATAAAATAGTAATTGCAAAAACTGCAGGTTTCTGTTTCGGAGTCAGCCGCTCGGTAAAGATGGCGGAGAATCTGTTGCAGGAACATGAACATTGCTTCAGCTACGGTGAACTGATCCATAATGCGGACGTGGTGTCACGCTTAGAGGACAAAGGACTTGCGGTAGCGCATGATATAGAAAGTATTCCCAACGGAAGTGCCGTTCTGATTCGTTCCCACGGAATATCAAAACAGGATTTTGATTTACTGAACACCTGTGACAGAATCGTAGTGGATGCGACCTGCCCAAAAGTAAAAAAGATCCATCATATCGTTTCCGATGCTTCGGAACGAAATCGTTTCGTGATAATCATCGGCGTAAAAGGGCATCCGGAAGTATCTGCGATTGAAGGTTGGTGCAACGCTCATATCGTCATTCAAAATCCACAGGAACTTCAGAATGCTATTGAACAGAAGGCTCTGGATTTAAAAAAACCCATAACTGTCGTTTCACAAACTACGCAAACTCACGACAATTTTATTCAATGCACAAATATTCTAAAAAAATTATGTACAAATTCGGAAATTTTTGATACAATATGCGATGCTACCTTTACAAGACAGGAAGAAGCGAAAAAATTGTCTTCTGATTGCGATGCAATGGTAGTAATCGGGGGAAAGCATAGCGCAAACAGTGTCCATTTGTCACAAATTTGCGAAGAGCATTGCAATAATGTTCAGTTTATTGCAAATGCCAGTGAATTAAATTTGGAAGCATTAACAACTGCCAAAACTGTCGGAATCACAGCTGGAGCGTCGGCACCCGCGTGGATAATCAAGGAGGTAATTAATACGATGAGTGAAGAGATCAAAGCTGAACAGATCCCAGAGACAGAGGAAGCAGTAGAGGAAGTCGCCAAAGTAGAAGTGGCTGCTGAAGAGGAAGCTGTGGAAGCTCCTGTTGCAGAAGAGGCTGCTGAAGAAGTTGCAGCAGAGCCTGCAGAAGAAGCAAGCGAGAAGGAACTGACCTTCGATGAAATGCTGGAAGAGTCTTTCAAGACGATTCGCAATGGCGATTTGGTTTCTGGTGTAGTTGCTGCCATTACTCCTATGGATGTAAACGTTGATCTTGGCATCAAGTATTCCGGATTTATTCCTACTTCTGAATTTACCGATAACGGCGATAACATTGAGGATGTTATCAAAGTTGGTGATACGATTGAAGCAATCGTTACGCGCGTCAATGACGTAGAGGGAACTGTGACCCTTTCCAAACGTCGTCTGGATGCTGCAAAGAGCTGGACCGTTATCGAAGCAGCTCAGGAATCCGGCGAAGTTGTTGAAGGCAATGTAACTGAAGTTAACAAGGGTGGCGTTGTCGTTAACGTCAAGGGCGCACGAGTATTTGTTCCCGCATCCCAATCCGGACAGCCCAGAGAGGCTGATCTGAGCGGTATGGTTGGCTCCACGGTTCGCCTGATCGTTACCGAAGTGAATAAAGGCCGCAAACGTGTTGTCGGCTCTATCCGCAGAGTTCTGCAGAGCGAGCGCAAGGCTGCTGCTGAAGCAATCTGGAACGACATTGAGATCGGCAAGAAATATCACGGAAGAGTTAAGAGCATGACTTCTTACGGTGCTTTTGTCGACATTGGCGGCATCGACGGAATGGTTCACGTATCCGAACTCAGCTGGCAGCGTGTAAAACAGCCTTCCGAAGTTCTGAACATCGGTGATGAAGTTGATGTTTATGTTCTTGGATTTGATAAAGAGAAGAAAAGAATTTCTCTTGGATACAAAGATCCGGAAGCAAATCCTTGGAAGGTGTTTACCAATGCCTATCAGGTTGGAGATGTAGCTTCTGTCAAAATCGTTAAGCTGATGCCTTTTGGCGCATTTGCTGAAGTTGTTGACGGTGTTGACGGTCTGATTCATATTTCTCAGATTGCTAACCGCAGAATCGGCAAACCGGAAGACGTTCTTGAAGTTGGTCAGGTCGTGGATGCAAAGATCACTGCAATCGATGATGAAAAGCAGAAGATCTCCCTGTCTATCCGTGCTCTCTCCGAGCCGGAACCGGCAGATGCTCCTGAAGAAGACGAAGTAATCTACGATACTTCTGTTGTAGAGCCCGAAGCTGAGGAAGCTGTTGAGGAAGTTGTGGAAGAAGCTGCAGAGCCTGTTGAAGCTGCAGAAGAAGCACCTCAGGAATAAACTGATTCGATCCTAAGAATCCCTCATATTGGTTTTTCCAGTATGAGGGAGTTTTTTTAAACTAATCATAGGGGAGGCTTAAAATGTCTTTTATTAATAATCTTATTCCCCAAAAAATGAAAACTCCTGCCTGTTCCATGGTTGTCCTTGCCGCAGGAAGCTCACAGCGCATGGGCTATGATAAGATTACAGCCGATCTGAAAGGCAAACCTGTGATTCTTCGAACACTGCAGGCATTCGAAGATTCCGAATGCGTCAATGAGATCATTGTTGTTACCCGGAACGAATCCCTTGCAGAATTATCCGATATCATTGCTCAGGCCGGTCTTAAAAAAGTGAAAAAAGTAGTAGAGGGAGGAAAAACAAGAGCTGAATCCTCCAATATAGGGATCTTTCAATGCAACCGAAATGCTAAGCTCATTGGAATTCACGACGGAGCACGCCCGCTAATTACCGAAGATGTGATCCTTCGTTGCGCCAAAGGGGCACGCTCCAATCGTGCCTGTATCCCTGGAATCCCTCCCACAGATACTATCAAGCAGATCGATGTAAAACATGAAGTGGAACGAACAGTCCCACGAGAAAAGACCCGTCTTATTCAGACACCGCAGATTTTTGATGCTTCACTGATCAAAGGAGCCTTAACAAAAGCAATTAATGAGGGCTGGACGATAACTGACGATGCTTCCGCTGTGGAAATGATGGGTATTAACATCCATGTGGTTGATGGAAGCCCGGAAAACATTAAACTGACCAGCCCAATAGATTTTTATGTAGCTGAGAAGATTCTGGAAAACAGAGGGGTGGTATAATGCGCATTGGACATGGTTATGACGTGCACCGATTGGTAGAAGGCCGCAAACTGATCCTCGGAGGTGTGGAGATTTCCTGGGAGAAGGGACTGGACGGACACTCAGATGCAGATGTTCTGGTACATGCCATCATGGATTCGATCCTGGGTGCTGCAGCTCTCGGTGATATCGGTCATTTATTCCCGGATACAGACGACCGTTTTAAAGGTGCAGACAGTATTTTACTGCTTAAGGAAGTCTGGCGTGTTGTATATGAAAACGGATATAGAATTGGCAATATCGATTCAACAATTCTTGCACAGAAGCCGAAACTGGCTCCCCATATCATTTCCATGCGGGAGAACATTGCCAACGCGCTGAAGATTGATGTTTCTCATGTAAGCGTAAAGGCTACGACAGAAGAAAAACTCGGCTTTACTGGAGAGGAAAAGGGGATAGCTGCTCATGCAGTATGTCTTCTGGAAGAAATTTGATTTATAACCGTTAATATCATATAATTAACTATTAATACTAAAGGTTATTTGAATGTATTTGGATAGATAGGAGAATGATTTGGCTGCTTTACATTCCATACTGATTAATAGCTGGAATTATTTCCTGACCATTCGATTTACGGATGTGCTGGATATCCTAATCGTGGCATTCCTCATCTATAAGTTGATCGGTCTGATTCGAAAGACCAACTCCATGCGTCTTGCGAAGGGAATTATCGTCCTGCTGATCATATTATGGCTTTCCGGGATCTTTAACCTGACCATGATCAACTATATATTGCGTAAAGGTGTCGAACTTGGCCTTATTGCCATCGTCATAATTTTCCAGCCGGAGCTGCGCAAACTTCTGGCTCGAATGGGGAGCAGTTCTTCCATCGCAAGACTGTTTTCCTCCAAGGACAGTAATGCTACGGCCATGGATAGCGCCATCGCCCAGACGGTGATTGCATGCCAGCAGATGAGCAGTACCCGCACCGGCGCTCTCATCGTGTTTGAACGGTCCAATAATCTGGATGAATATATGCGCACCGGCACTATAGTTGATGCAGCATTGTCTTCGGAGCTTCTTAAAAATATTTTCTTTGTTAAAGCTCCACTGCATGATGGTGCTGTCTTTGTACGTGATGGCCGTGTCGCGGCTGCCGGATGTGTTCTTCCGCTGTCCCAGAGTCACAATCTCAGCAAAGATCTGGGAATGCGTCATCGCGCCGGTATCGGAATGAGCGAATCTTCTGATGCGATCATCGTTATTGTGTCCGAAGAAACCGGTTCTATTTCGATTGCGGAAAATGGAATGCTGAAACGTCATTTAAACGCCGCTACAGCAGAAAAACTTCTTCGCAGCAAATTGATCCCGGACGAAAATGAAAACAGCAAATCCAATGACGGGTTCATAGCTCGGATCCAGAACTTCATGAAAGGACGCGGCAATGAATCAAAAAAGTAAATCTAAAATAACAGACAGCAAGCTGTTTTGGATGGTTGTCTCTCTTTTCATTTCTCTGGTTTTGTGGGCTTATGTAACGCAGCAGGACAATTCGACTATCACCCGTACTTTTTCCGATGTGAAAGTCGAATTTACCGGAGAAGATGATCTGGAAGCTGCCGGCCTGGCGATCGCTAATGTAGATACTGATAAAGTGTCTGTAACACTTCGCGGCAGCAGAAGAGTCATGGGAAGACTGGATTCTTCGAAGATTGCAGCTGTGATCGATGTCGGCAGCATCACTCGTACCGGAGAAATGAAGTGGGCTTATTACCTGAAATATACCGGAATAGGCAACGAGAACAACAACATCTCTGTTGTCAGCAGGAACCCGGAAACAATCAGTTTCAGCATATCGGAACTGAAATCCAAGACGGTAGATATCAAGGCAGAATTTTCCGGGACGACTGCATATGGTTATTACGCGAAGGATCCCGTAGTGGACCCGACTTCCATCAACATATCCGGATCCTCCTATGTGCTTCAGAATATAGCTGGTGTAAAAATATATATGTACGGAACAAACGCCGCTGCTGATATAAAGGAGACAATCTCTGTTGACAGCGATCAGTTTGTGGTACTGGATGTAAATGGTGAAGAGATCAATAAGAGCAGTCTTTTGTTTTCTGTTGATCATGTGGATGTATCCGTGCCTATCGGTACGACAAAGATGGTCCCGTTGACTCTGAAGATTGAGGATACCACAGGTCTGACGAAAGAAGACTGTAACGTCAGCATCGATCCTTCTCAGGTCGAAGTCACCGGAGATCCTGAAGTACTTAACTCGCTGGAATCAATCAGCCTCGGATCCTTCAGTCTGGATGGTCTAGGGGAATCCTACGAACAGGATTATGATATTACCTATCCGGAAGGGGTTTCTTCCGTAGATAATGTCACTCGCGCAAAAGTAAAGATCACCATTCAGGGAATGGAAGCAAGAGAGTTTACGGTCACGGATATCGTATGTGACAATGTTCCTGAGAACATGATTGCGGAACCAGTTGGTAATCTTACGATCCTTCTTCGTGGATCTAAGGATGATCTGGAAAATGTTTCGGAAGCCAATCTTCACGCCGTTGCAGATCTGGCAAACGCAACTCACGAGGCTGGAAGCGTCACGGTACCCGTCACAATTACATGTGACATTAATGATATCGGAATCGTCGGAACGTATCAGATGACGGTTTCTCTAAAGAATAATTAGTAAGGACAGGAAAACAACATGATATACAGCATGACAGGATATGGAACCGCTAAAGGCAAGATTGAAGATCTGGATGTCACCATCGAACTGAAATCAGTTAACAACCGATACCTCGACACTTCGGTCCGAGTCCCTCGCGGATTCGTTTTCCTGGAAGATAAAATCAAAAGCGCTATTCAGAGCAAACTTTCCCGCGGAAAGATCGATGTATTTGTTACGATTGATTCCTCTTCCTCTGAAGATCTGATCGTTCGCATCAATGAGCCGTTGGCCCGCGGATACTTCGAGGCCCTCAAGTCCCTATCAGAAGAATTCGAAATACCCAATAATGTTGACGCTGTTACCATCAGTCGTTTTCCTGATGTCCTTTCTCTGGAAAAAAAGGAACTGGATATGGATGCCGTTTCTACTGGGATGCAGGAACTGACTTTGGCTGCAGTCGATGACTTTGACCGTATGCGTGCCATCGAAGGGGAAAAACTACAGCAGGATCTATATGAGAAGATCGCCTGCATCGAAGCTCTGCTTTCCAAGATTGAAGAAGAAGCTCCTAAAACGGTAGAAGAATACCAGAATCGGCTTCTTCAGAAAATGAAAGACGTCTTGGAGGACTCTTCCGTAGAGGAGAATCGGATCATTCAGGAGGCGGCCATTTACGCCGATCATATCGCGATCAACGAGGAAACTGTTCGACTCCACAGCCATATCGCACAGTTGAAGATGATGATCGAACAGGGATCTCCCATTGGGCGGAAAATGGACTTTCTGATCCAGGAATTCAACCGTGAGGCGAATACCATCGGTTCAAAATGTCAGAATTCGGAAGTTGCACATTATGTCGTTGATATGAAGTCCGAGATCGAAAAAATGCGTGAACAGGTTCAGAATATTGAGTAAGGACTGAAGGCTCATGACTTTTTTAAATATTGGTTTTGGCAATATGGTATCTGCTGAACGGATCATAGCGGTCGTCAGCCCTGATTCTGCTCCCATAAAAAGAATCATTCAGGAAGTAAAGGAAGATGGAATGCTGATTGATGCTTCTTTTGGCAGAAGTACCCGTTCTGTACTGATGATGGACAATGGGAATGTTGTTCTGTCGTCCCTTGAAACAGAAACTATCTCAGAAAGGATTGCTGCTATTAATGATGAATCCGAGGAATAAAAAAACCGGCTGTCTCATCGTGGTATCCGGTCCTTCCGGAACTGGAAAAAGCACCATTGTGAATACTGTGCTGGATACCTGCAATGATCTTTCTTTCTCTGTATCTGCCACTACAAGACAGCAGAGAGAAGGAGAGACGGAAGGAGTCGATTACTTCTTCGTAACAAAAGAACGATTCCAGCAGATGATCGATAATAATGAGCTGCTGGAGCATGCGGAATATGTAGGAAACTACTACGGCACTCCGCGTAAAGCGGTACTGGATAAGATTGAAAATGGTTCCAGTATTCTGCTGGACATTGAAGTGCAGGGGGCAGAACAGGTAAAGGATCAGTTTCCGGAAGCAGTCACCATGTTTGTGATCCCTCCGTCATGGGAAGAGCTAGAAAGAAGACTCGTGAACCGCGGGACTGATTCCATGGAAAAGATCCAGGCTCGTTTGAAACAGGCAAAATCTGAGATTGAAAAGATTGAGAATTACGATTATATTATTGTGAATGATGTTCTTGAGACCGCGATCAGTGAAGTAATCTCCATTATTGCTACTCAGAACTATAAATATAATAAAAGAATAAATGATTTAACGGAGGCGTATTCATTATGATGTTATATCCACCTATGGCTGATCTGGTCGATAAAGTCGGCAGCCGTTATATGCTGGTCAATGTGGTTGCACACCGTGCTCGCCAGCTGGCCATCAAAGAGGAAGATCCTGAATTGGCAACCGGCAAGAAACCGGTCTCAGAAGCCATTGATGAGGTGTTTACCGGTAAACTGACGATAGAAAAATGAAATTAGGCGAGGATTATCCTCGCCTGTTTCTCGTGTTATCAAAAGTAATCTTTCATGAAGGAGGGCAGATCAATGATTGCAAAAGTTGCTGTTTCCAATGCAACATACTGGATTGATCAGCCCTATGACTATCTTATTCCTGAACATTTGGTTTCTCAGGTTCAGATCGGTTGCCGGGTTATGGTTCCTTTTTCAAGAGGAAACCGTGCCACAGAAGCACTGGTCATCGGTATTGCGGATCAATCCGATTATGAAAATCTGAAAGAGATCTCTCTGGTTCTGGACCAGGAACCAGTTCTGTCTGCAGAGATGGTGCAGCTGGCATTATGGATGCATGACCGCTTCTTCTGTACTGTTTATGATGCAGTAAAATCCATGCTTCCAACCGGTTTGTGGTTCAATAAAAGCGGAAAAAAGAAGGCAACGGATAAATACATCGAATATATCAGTTTATCCGTTCCGGGCGAAGAAGCTTTGAGGATCGCAGAAATAAAACAGCGGAAGGCCCGGCGACAGGCTGAAGTTTTGAAGACTCTTGCTCCGCTTGGGCAGGTCCAGCTGCGGGATCTGATGGACTTCATCCAGGTATCCAGGGCGACTATTGACTGTCTGGTGAAAGAAGAACTGGTGGAGATCACAAAAGAGGAAACGTTCCGACGTCCGGAACTGTTTCAGGGGGAAACTCAGCCTCTGCCGGTTCTGAACGAAGGGCAAAAGGCGGTGTACGAAGAAATGCTGCCTCTTTTGTCAGAAAACGAAGGGCAGGCTGCACTTCTTTACGGTGTCACCGGAAGCGGAAAGACCACGGTCTATATGCACTTGATCCATCAGATGCTTCAGAGGAGTAAGGGAGTTATCCTTCTCGTCCCTGAGATCGCATTAACTCCTCAGATGATCCGTACATTCTCGCAGTATTTCGGCGATCAGATCGCGGTACTGCACAGCAGTCTTTCCATCGGGGAACGATATGATGAATGGAAGCGCATCCGATATGGTCAGGCCACTGTCGTAATCGGAACGCGAAGTGCGATTTTTGCTCCGGTAAAGAATCTTGGGCTGATCGTTATTGATGAGGAGCAGGAAGATACCTACCGTTCGGAAAACACTCCTCGTTATGATGCGAAGGAGATCGCAAAGTACCGCTGCGTTAAGTGCGGAGGTCTCCTTGTGTTGGGAAGCGCGACACCAGCAGTGGAGAGCTGGTATGCCGCTGAAAAGGGTATCTATCATCGTTATGAGCTTCACGGACGGTATAACAATCAGAAACTCCCCGAAGTAAAGATCGTTGATATGAAAGAGGAGCTACGGCATGGAAACGGTCGAAACATCAGTCGGGTTCTGGAGGAAGAGATTCGGGAAAACATCAATTCCGGAGAACAGACCATCCTCTTTCTCAACCGGCGCGGACGAAACCGTCTGATTCAATGCAGTGAATGCGGATATGTATATCAGTGCCCAAACTGCAGTGTTTCCATGACATATCATTCTGACCGCAAGCGTCTAATCTGCCACTACTGCGGATACAGCAGCCGGGTGGATGAGCATTGCCCAGACTGCGGAGGGATACTGAATTATGTCGGTGCTGGAACCGAACTGATTGAAGAGGAACTTGATTCTCTGTTTCCTGGTGTGAAGACGATCCGCATGGATGCAGACAGTGTATCCAGGGCAGGCGGGCATAAACTCTTATTTGAGCAGTTTCGCGCCGACAGGATCCCGATAATGATCGGAACACAAATGGTGACCAAAGGTCTGGATTTCGAAAATGTAACTCTGGTAGGAGTCTTGTCTGCCGATCAGAGTTTATATGTGAACGATTATCGCGCCAATGAAAAAACGTTTTCTCTGCTGACTCAGGTCGTAGGACGAAGCGGTCGGGGAGAAAGGGAAGGGCGCGCGATCATACAGACATATACTCCGGATAATGATACGATCAAATTATCCGCAAAACAGGATTACAAGGGGTTTTACGAGTCGGAGATCCGGCTTCGTGAATTACAGCAGTCACCTCCGTTTCAGGAACTGTATTCCATAACAGTTTCCGGGACTGACGAATCGGAAGTCATCCGATGCTGCAGATATATTGATCAGGTGCTGACAAAATGGGAGAACGAACGGCCGGATCTTCATGTTCTCGGTATCGCCCCATATCATATCGTCATGGTAAACCGGCATTTCCGGTATCGTGTTTCCATACGATGCAACGGAGACCGGGACATCCGCCAGCGTCTGGCTTCCATTGTAATCTACTGCAGTAAGAACAAGAAGTTTAAAGGTGTTTCTGTATTTGCAGAAAGCAATCCCCTTGAATAGCAGAAAGAAGGAACTAATATGGCATTACGCAACATACTAACAAACGGAGATGAGACTTTAAATAAACAGTGCCGCCCTGTAACCGAGTTCAATACACGGCTGCACATGTTACTGGATGATATGGCAGAAACGCTGAAGCAGGCAGGAGGCGTTGGCCTTGCAGCACCGCAGGTAGGTGTACTTCGTCAGGCGGTTATCGTTTTGGAAACCAATGTTCCGGAAGGAGAAGAGGAACAGCTGATAGAACTCATCAACCCTGAGATCATTTCTCAGGATGGGGAACAGACCGGCGCAGAAGGATGCCTGAGCGTTCCCGGAGAATATGGTATCGTCACAAGACCGATGAACGTTACTGTTCGGGCTCAGAATCGATTCGGCCAGACGTTTGAAGTAAGCGGTACCGGGCTGACTGCACGATGCTTTTGTCATGAGATCGATCATCTCAGCGGTCATCTGTTTCTGGAAAAATGTGAACGCATGCTTACCGATGAAGAATTAGGAAATAACGAGGTCGACGAATAATGCGAATCGTATTTATGGGAACTCCGGATTTTGCCAGTGCTTCTCTGGAAGCCCTACTGGAAAACAGTTTTGATGTTGCTGCTGTTTTTACGCAGCCGGATAAACCACGCGGGCGAGGAATGGAAGTAAGCTACTGTGACGTAAAAAAAGTCGCATTGGCTCATGGCCTGCCTGTTTATCAGCCCACTACGCTACGGACAGTAGAAGCTGTTGATCAAATCCGTAGTCTTAATCCGGATATACTTGTTGTCGTAGCATACGGCAAACTGATTCCGGATGATATTCTGGCCATTCCCCAATATGGCGCCGTCAATGTGCATGGTTCTCTGCTGCCGAAATACCGCGGAGCAGCGCCGATCCAGTGGGCTGTTCTAAATGGGGATGATATTACCGGCATCACCACGATGTATCTTGCCAGTAAAATGGACTGCGGTGATATCATCTATCAGGCAGAAACAACGATAGGGGAGTACGAAACTTCTGGCGAGCTTTTCGACCGTCTGAAAGTCTTAGGTGCAGATCTTCTGATTAAAACTCTCCATGACATTGAATCCGGGACGGCTCCCAGAATACCGCAGAACGATGAAGAAGCTTCTAATGTACATATGCTGGATAAGTCCATATGCCCAATTGATTTTTCCGCCACATCCAAACAGGTCATCAAAAAGATCTATGGTCTGCAGCCGTGGCCCGTGGCCACAGCCAGCATCGGTGGGAGCGATCTGAAGGTTTTCAAAGCAGTGTACACGCACCGCAACTATGATAAAGTTGCAGGAACTGTTGTCGCAGCAGATAAAAACGGAATTGAAGTTGTCTGCGGAGACGGAGATTCTATCCTGATCACTGAAGTTCAGGCGTCCGGCAAAAAACGCATGGCCGCATCAGACTATCTGCGCGGTCATCCGCTGGAGGTAGTATGAGTGCACTGGATTCACGCCTTGCGGCAATCTACATTCTGAAACGCTTTCGAAAACAGAAATCCTGGGCTTCCGAAACGATTACATCGGCCCAGAATCGATATAATCTGGATTCGCGCGACACCGCTTTAG
>Ga0326513_10000124_pt1 | contig 60012 bp, 85 predicted proteins | sample 2_2465_0518_D_FD_203654 | JGI IMG/M metagenome (GOLD analysis project Ga0326513, IMG submission 203654) | Bovine rumen microbial communities from UC Davis, California, United States - 2_2465_0518 | ecosystem: Host-associated > Mammals > Digestive system > Stomach > Rumen | place: USA... | reverse complement strand
ATGTGGGAGGGGGGTGCGTTTTGAGGGACCCCCTCCCCCTGTCAGCAGCTTTCAGCTTGCAATATCTCTCTCCACTTTCTTGTAAATTCCAAGCGGATTGTGTTTAACAATTTCATCAATTGCGAATTCATTAAGTAAGTTGGCATCTGCATCGCTTACTTCTGTAGCATTCATGGCAATCTTAGCTAGATACGAACAAGTATCAAGTCTGTTGTTAGAATTAGCTTTGGCAAGGTCGCAAGCATACCATTCATCAAACTGTGTAAAAGGATCAAAAGGATTATCAACTGTTGTTAACATTACAGCTTTCAATTTCTTTTTCTCCTTTCTAACGAATAATAAAACCTTTTCATTTGTTTGTTTTTTTTCTACGAAATAGCATTAACTAAAGTTGAACGAGATACGCCTAATCTTTCAGCAACCTCTTCCTGGGTATATCTAGTATTGCCACTACTATCTACAACAGCAAGCATGGCTTTAGCTTGTGCTATTTGACCTTTAGTAAGGCCTGATTTAGTAAGCGGTGTTGCATACTTTCTTACAACATCAATGTCGGTGTTGTTCAGAATGTCGGTTAATTTTGACTTGGATAGGGCTCCTGCCTCTATGGCTTCCCATTCCTTCTCCGTTATTTCTATTCTTTGTTTTCGTCCGCCAGATCTAATCCTTTGTTCATCTAAGATTTGAGCTGTTAATTTGCGTCGTTTGCTCTTATTCTCTTTTTCTTTGAGGGAGGGGTTTTCTTCGAGGAGGGTCTCCATTATCTTATTGGTCATCAGAATAGCCTTCCTCTCCTGGGGGGCGTGTTTTTTAGCAACATTGAGCTTAGCATCCAACGAATCGACTTGTTCTTTGTAAGTCGCTTTAGCAGAGGGCTTGTAGTTGTAGGATTCTACATGGACGGATGCCTTACGGGCCTGGTCTGCCAGGGACTTCAGCTGATTGGCATAGGTGGCATACACTTTCTCTATAGCCGGGTTAGCCGCATCCTTAGAGCCTCCAGATGTAAGAGTAAATGCATCATCCGTCTCATACATCTTTGTAGACTTGGTAGTTCTTGACTGCTGCTTTCCATTAGCATCGGTATATGTCTCGTTGTAATAGGTGAAGATCTTCTTACCTGTATCCGGATCGATGTCATAAGCATCTCTCATGTGCCACTTATTACCACGGACACCAACACGAGCTTCGGAGCTGGCTCGTGATATAACGGTCGATGCTCCTTTATTAGGACCACCTTGATACTTAGCCTTCAAACCTTTAATATCATAGTCCTTCTCGGATTGTCGCCAATTAAGATTGTGCTTTTCGGCATCAATGATAACCATCGAATGCTTAAGTGCTCTGGCTCTTTCCTCATCCGTAGCACCTTTGATATTCATGTCGGTTATCAAGTTGGATACAGAACCCATCTGCATCTGCTTATTAAAGCCAGTCTTTGGTCCTACTTCCGGCATTCCTTCATAAGCAGGATAACTTTCAGTTGTGCTAAAGTCTTTAAGCTGGTGAAGCTTTGAGGTGGCAGGAATATCTCTTGAAGTTTTGAACTTCTGACCTTTTGTTGGTATGACAATAGCTGTGTCGCCATCAAAGTCTGCACCGGACAATCTGCCTGCCACATTTGAATTGATGCCAACGGCATGAAGAGCGTTTCCCATCATCTTTTTGGCTTCAGGATTTTTATTGTTTACCTTCAGCACAGGTATCTCAACAACATCACCATGCGGATGTCTTATAAGAATAACTTCTTCTCCATTCTTATAATTTGGCGCATAGATCTCATTGTCTTTAAGCGAGTCCACAGGAAGCAAAACATGTGAAGCCTGTCTTGAGAATCCCATGGCACTCAAGTGAGTGGCAGAAGAATCACAGTCATCAGCAAACGACTGCAAGAGATTCTGTCTAAGAACAGGATTCGATATAGATTTGATATCTTCGAACTCTGCTTTCTTAGAAGCATAAGTCAGGTCAAGCTGCTTCTTAGCAACTTCAGGCCTCTGCTTTGAAAGCATCTGGGATGATATTTCTTTCTTCCACTTGCCCCAATCGGTGTCATCATTGACAATGTTTATAGATGAAAGATGCTTCTCTCCATTTTGGTCCGTGTATTCTCTCTGTCTTACAACAGAACCAAACGGCATACTATCACTATCTTTGAGTGGCTTGAGAACTGTATTGTTCTTATCTTCTCCCATCATAGGTGTGCCTTTGTGTTTGTTTGTATTAAACACAACGTCAACACCAGGCGGAAGATTGTCATTATAAATAGCCATGCCTTTAAGGTAATGGGTGTCACCAACAGCGATTCGGACCTGAGCATATCTATCTGATCCAAGAGACAGATCATCAACGCCAGGCCTTAGCTCAATAACACCATCTTTCTTGATTCCGCCATCTTCAGCATATTTGACCCGAACTCTTTTTGGATCAATACTTACATAGTTCTGAACTTTCTTGAAAGTATTGCCGCCATCATCACTGTAGAAATCCAAGACGGACTGAATCTTGTCTCTATTTTGATACAGTGTGGAATAGTCAACATCGGGCTTGTGTAACACCTGCATATAGGTGAATTTACCTGGATTATTTGGTTGCGGAATCTTAAGATAGTCCTTTACATATCCCTCATCTTCAAGTTGGGCAACAGCCGTTTTCAATTTGGTATTGGTGATGCCTAGCTGATATTCAACGCCGAAACCAACATCAAGATACTCCTTCTTCTCGATCTGATCTTTCAGAATATTTACAATTTCCTGAGTCTTGTTGACTCTTTCTTTCATTGTCGGATCAAGATAGTTCTTGACAGTGTTTGGACTAACACCCATTTTGGCGGCTATCTCTGTATAGTTCTTTGTTCCGTTATCATACAGCTCTATTGCTTTTGCAATTTGAGCGGCTTTGAACGCAGAGGTCGACACGGAATATCTTGCTCTGAGCTGTGTTGTACTCATACCAAGCTGCTGAGCAATCTCGGTGTCTGTGAACTTCTTTCCTGTAACAGGATTAACGGTGTCGCGAAGTCCTCGAACAATGTCTCGGAATTTTCCGCCATCATGCTGATAAGGATTGTCGCCGCTTCCATAAGGATATCGACCTGAGTGATATTTGGTTCCATAGTGTTTTATGACATTGTCATTTTGGGACTCTATGGTTGAGAATATTAAACCCATGTCAAAGTTCCTCCTCTTTGAGACGCCTTATGTGTTTATCAAACAGAACTATCTTGTTCATGATCACGCTGATCTGTTCCGGCTCTGGATTGCTTACTGCAATATCATCAGACTGATAGATTCTCAGCTCGATGTCAATATCTTCAGGCTTTATCTGATACTCAAGACAGAACAATGCTGCATACACTTCAAGCTGATGCATCGAAGTTGGAGTTACACCGGTTTTAAGATCATGTATCCGTAGCAAACCATTTTTAAACGAGATGGCATCTGCTGTTCCGAATGCATTTTCGGAATAAAGCAGAATCTGTTCAGAATTCATCTTGAAACCTATGGCATCATTAACAAACATGTTCAACGACTTCTTTGATTTTGGAAGCTTAATACCGAGCTTGATGCATTCGCTCGCCAAAGCATGAAGTCGTGTTCCTTTCTCTTTCGCCAAATAACTTAGAAACGAGGCTTTAAGCTTGTCCTCATCATAGTTGATCCAGTGGTAATTGCTTGCTCCCAGAAAAGCATGTAGCCCTTCAAATCCGGAATGCGTGTTGAAGTTCATTCAAAACCTCCTCTTCATTTTCAGGAGATACAAAACAGGCAAAAGACATACCATCCATTTTGGAAACATAGTAATCCTGATTGGGTTGGTGTTTCGCTTTAGATGATCGTTTACATTCGAGAGCTGCCCACTTATCGTTGTGCAAAATTAAAAGATCCGGAATACCTTGTATGTACTCCGGATCGTTCTTCAATACGATGCAGCCATCAAATCTCTTTTTAATCTTTTTGATAAGATCTGCCTGAAAATCTTTTTCAACCATGATTGCCTCCATTTTGGCCCAAAGAAAAAGAGATAAGAAAAAATCGTATTCTTCCTATCTCTCTCACTATATGCGATGTTTTTTTTGCGGATCAAAAATGGAAGTATCTTGATTCATTAAATTGTTGCTTCTTCTTTAGACACCTATAAATCGCCATATCAATCGGTGCGTTTGACTTTAAGTGATAATAATACAGATCAATGTACGGAGTGTTTAATCTGTCTATTCTTCCAGACGCTTGCTCTGTTGTCTTATAAGAATAATTTTGGGAATAGAAAATCATGGCGTTAGTCTTTGTACAGTTCCAGCCTTCAGCACCAGCTGCATACTGCACAAGATAGACCCACCTTTTTGATTTTGGAAGAGGTTCGTGTTTGTGTCCGTTCCATTGTGCAACGGTGAGCGATTCATCAAGCTTCAAAGATTCTAATATCTCCAGTTCGTAGTCGAAGTTGTAAAAGATAATTACTCTGTCATGCTTCTTAAGTATCTTTCTAACTTCGTCAATTCTAGACGGATCAGAATTTACAACTCTTCTAATCACATAACCAAGCTCGCTGACATTTGCTATCGGCTCACCAGTATATGGATTCCACCTATTCTTCATGATCATTTTATATTGGGACTTGTCATATGTCGCCAATACATATTCATGATGCTGAATGGTTTCTTTTACTCGAGTCATATTTACAAGAAGATAGTTTCGAAGTTTGATAAGTCTTCCTTCCTCAAGATAACGCTCAACTCTGAAATACTTAGATCTGTAATCCGGAACTACATGCCTGTGAATGAACTCGGTTCGATTCTTATAAAATCCGTTTGCTATGAAAACCGGAATGTAATCCATCCATGTATCGCCGGGTGTTGCTGAAAGCAGGATCCACTTATTCATTTTGGCGATAGCAAGAAAAGACTTTACCCAAGATCCAGATCCAACAACTCGTTGTTCATCAAAAATGAAAAAAGCATCTTTTACTTCGACATACTTCTTGATATTATTCCAGGAATCCACAACTATTTTGGGACTTTCCTTATCTCTCGATAAGAAGAACGGAATCAATTCCTCGTCCCACTCAAGAGTATCTCTCTTTCTTGCTGTAGTTATGATATAAAGATCTTTGGGATTTACCATGGGTTTGTAAACGCCATCACATTCACCGCCGCATACCACACAAAAGTAATAAGCAATGGCTGTTCTGCTCTTACCAGATCCGACTCCACCACAAAGGATGGAGCCAGACCTCAATTCTTCTACAGCTTTACGCTGATGTTCAAATAGTTTCATGTCAAATAAACGGGAATTCTTCATCATCTCCTGCACTTGGAAATGACGAATCACCGCTTGCATATCTGTTCTCGAACGGATCTTCCTCAACCTCGACATACATAGTCTTCACATATGCCTTGATTCCCTCTTTGCCATTCACTTCCCAGTGATATGGTCTCACAACAATGCGGACATTCTTGATTTCCTCCCAATCCAGGTTTCCTACATTGTCCTCATCAAGCAAAACCTTCTTGTTATTTGATCCGACCCTGTAGATTTTGGGAGGAATATAATTATAGTTCACGGCAACCTTAATAAACGGTCTTGGCTCGGCATCCGGATCAGACTTAGGAGCATACTCCTTTACATTCCATCCATCTCTCTTAAGACTTCCAGCCATTTTGGGATCGAGCCATAAATTGAAATTCCTGTTGCCTGCTGCGTTGAACTTGCCTTCTTTACCAGAAAAGTTTCTTGCCCAAATCTGTGCTCCGTCGATAATAATGTTGTTGTCAGTCATTGTTTGTCTCCTTTCATTTTGGGATATTCATCGGAATATAAGGATCATCAGATACAAACCATTCGAAATCTCCATATTCGGAGATCGAGGCAATCGCGTCATCTACTTGTGAAATGTAGTAACGTTCATCAATGTCGTCTTCTTTCTCAAGAAGTTTCACTGTTTCAGCTTCAAGCCATCTGTAGCCTTTAGAACCAGTAGCCGCAGCATAGCCGCCATCACTCTTTTCCCTAAGAAGCAGGCCACCACCACATCCAGGCTTTATAGGACAGAAAAGCCCGACTTTACCAACAAATACGTAGTTGTGTTCATCTTCAGCGAGCTCTTCATTCATATCCAGATACAAAGCGGTCGATACTGTTTTGGTTTCGCATTTATCTTCGAACTTGATTGGCTCTTTCGAAAACAAAGTTTTGAAAACATAAGGGATCTGGAACTGGGTTCCTGTTGCTGACCACCAAATAAGTTTACCTGTCTTCTTGTTCATTTTGGGTTCTTTATACTTGGCAATATAAACAGCGTCGTTTACTAAACACATCTTTTCGTACTCCGATTCAATCTCGAAGTCATAGCCATACTTTTTCCCGAACTCGACAACAAACTCAATAATTTCAGGTGTTGCATCCGGAATCTTGATAGAGTCAGTCTTGATGTGTGCTACTGTGTAACCTCTTGCCTGCACCTCATCCTGAAGAGTTCTCATAAACAACGCTCCACGAAGAGCAATAATGTTGTTCTTATCTCTCGGATCTCTAAGAGGATTATCAAATGTTGCAGCTGAAATACCATAAGTCGAGTTAAGCACCAGTTTCAGAGCAGCTTGCAGATCGTTAGCTGTGGACTCATCTGTAAGATATGGAGCAAGCTTGCCGCCGAGCATCGTTTTGGCCTTCTCGAAATCCTTCGCTTTGATCGCCATTCTTGCTTCTCTGATTTCTCTGAATCTGTCGGTGTAAACGCCGAACTTATTCAGAGCAATGATCGATGCACCGTGCATGTTACCAACATCGAGAGTTACAACGTTGCCATACATACCGGGCTCAGCATAAACATATCCACCAAACCCAACATCAGTTCCGCGATACATGTTGTGCCATTTCCCGTTCTCATCCTGAACAAACTCATATCCGGGAAAAGCGTTTCGGAATTTGGAACCGGTATCGCGACTCTGCTGTCCTGTTGCTAGATCTGTATATACATGATCTGCTGTCTTGTCATCACCGATGAGTATTTTGGTAATGTGCTTCCTAGTTGTCTCATTGATTGGCAATCCAGAAAGCTCAGATAATACTTTCCTTGCCGTCAGATCTGCTTGTCTGTCATTCCACACAGCTTCTGTCGCAACGACATCATTCACACAGTAATCTGCAACAAGCATCCATTTGTCTTCAGGAACCGGCTCATCCCACCTAAAACCAAGCTCCTGATGATGGATGCCTAATTCTATTTCAAATTTCTTGAGGGATTGCTTTTTGGAAGAGAAATCGTAGACATCTGCGTAAGAAATGTTGTAAGCCTCACCAAAAAAAGCATTTTTGCTTCCGTTGATAATCCTCTGCGACTGATTGTAGAGCTGCTGATTGTTATAACCCATCAGTCTCGCATAAAGAATGTGGTTATCATATCGTCTGCAGTTGAAACCAACCAGACGAGCCTTCATCAGGTCTTCTACTTCTGCCGGCGTAGGATTAATCATCTTTACAGTTTTCTTATCTTTGCCTTCTGCTTTCCAGCAGATAATAAACAAATTGGGAAACACCTCAACATCGTAAAAGACAATTGGAGCTTCCCTTGAATCAATCATAAGTGATGGTTCTTCAGATTTGAACTTCATCTTGTTTACAACTTTGAGACATCGTTCTGCCTGATGTGAGCTGTTTGCCGCGAAAGATGAAATACTCGGTCTCAAATCTGTGACATCGTATTTCAATCCGCTGGCGTATGCATCTTCCAGAATCTTATAAATGAAATCCACACTCGGTGCTGTGGCCGGATGGATTTCCTTCTTAAGATTTCTCATAATCAGTGAACGAAGTCCCTTCTCGCTTTTAATTGCATCAAAGTCCACCATTTTCTTTTTGTCTCCTTTCACTGGTAAACCTGAGTTAATTGTTGCGATAGGAATGTCGTTACATTTTGACAATCTTCTTCTCAAAGAACTCTTACCTGAAAACACTTTTATTTCAATATCCGGCGCAAATATACTTGAGAGTTTACTTACGTCACCGGTGTAAATGTAATGAAGGTGAATTCCCTCGCCGCCTTTACTTAACTCCGCATAAGTAGCAGGCCACGCAGAGGCGGCCTTTAAATTCTTCTCAAACGACTTGTTGCCGTTTTCATCTTTTAAATCAAAATCAATTACAATGTGATTTTCAGGAACTCTGACATAATGTATTTTGGAAGTGTCTAAATCTTTAAGAGTTGTCTTTACATTTTCCCACTTAAACTGCGGAGTTTCGTTCTCACCTGCAAGCTGTGCAGGACAATCTTTTAAAACTTCATCCAGAAGACTTGGTCCATTTTGGAAGTTAATAGTTAAAGATTCTTCATCAATCTCCTCGTTGGTCGATAGGAACTTGTCTGTAATAAAACCCGAATAAATATTTCTTGCCCAGTTTCCGTTTAATAGCCGCTTTCTTTCGACGAACTCCTTGAAATAGTTTTTAAGTTCGGCTTTGAAAACTCTCATCGTCATAGGATATGGTACATTAGCATCGCTACAATACGTCTTATACATTTCCCATGCTGATTTTAGCGTTATCTCGTCATTTTCTTTGAATACATCATATGAATCCAGAACATAATTATAAAAATCATTTGACTCACCAAGCATAGTCTTAGTGATGTAATTGTTATAGTATGTCGGATCCTCCTGATACACTTCAAGACAATGAAGAGCAATACCTCCTAACTCAAACTTTATTTTGGAAACTAACTCGTTATACTTCTTAAACGGGATCTTTCTTCCGGACGGGCTGACGTCGATGAGTCTTCTTATGATTCCTGACTTGGCATCTGTGATCTTGACCGGCCTGTTTGTCCCCATGAACAGAAAAGCTTTTGGTCTGATAGTATATGCAGACCTAAACTTTTCATTCATTAGCATCTCTTCGTGGGATACGATACTATTGAGTCTTGTGTTGTCTTCTATTTTGGAAAGATCGCCATCATGTTGTATTGCTATGATCGGTTCATTCTTAAAACACTCCATAGCAAATATGTTATTTGAGGTTCCAATAGATTTAGCATCGAACACCACATAATAACCTTTAAACAAATCCTGAATAATATTAAGCACTGTGGACTTGCCAGTTCCGGCCGATCCATACATAACAATAAACTTCTGTATTTTGGAAGACTCACCAGCTACTATCGATCCGATAGCCCATTCGATTTTTCTCCTTTCTTCCGGATCATATAAAGTGCTCATCAATTCGTCATAAGCTTTAATGTCGGTTTCTTTGAGACTGTAAGAAAGCTTTTTACTAACGTAATCTTCTTTTTTAGTAGCAGTGTCTTCAAAAGTGACTTTTGGATCGAGTTCATGATAATTATCTGGTAATTGTTTCTGAATATACTTATTCCACGCATCAATCATTTTGGTACTGGAATATCTAAGATAAAGAACTTTTGGGGTTATGCCGGTCATCTGCTCGTATTCTTTAGCAAACTTTTTTAGTTCTTTATCAATCAGTTTTATAGCTACAGTTTCTTCCCTAGACCATAATCCGGTATCCTCGTTCCAGATCGCATAAAAATCACTGCCGCGTATCATAAGATCTTTAGATGTGTCAACTATAAATTCTGGATAAATCTCAGTATCGCCTTTCTTATTTCTCACGCTAATCTTAAGGAAATCAAGCATCTGTCATTTTGTCCTCCTTTCCTCGTGAAACGGTCTTGTCAAAAATCCTTGTCAAAAACGTTTTCAAATACTATATATATTTTTTAATTTTTCTTTATGTATATTAAAAAATAAATTGACATTTGACACAAAACCCCGAAAAACCCAGTATTTATGCGGGTTTTCGGCTTGTCAAAAACGTTTTAAAACTGGCACAAAATTGACAAAATTGCCAAAAATTGACACAAAATCAGAAAAATTCCTCAAAAAAGTAGTTCATCTGAGTCCACAATTCTTCCTTCTTCATGTTCACCGCAGACGTTTTTGCCAAGAAAATTCCACCATGACCGGCCCGATCGTACCGTCTCCCGACAAAAATATCTAAGATTTCATTCACTTTTTCCCTGTTTTTTCGAGAGTCTAAAGCCCCATAATAAGCATACTTATCAAGCCCTAAATTCTCCATCATGATCCAGAACCAGATATACGATCGGTCTCCCAATTCCGGATCAAACATAACGTCTCTCTCACCACGTCTGGCAAGAGCAATAAGGACCTCTAAAACGCTTGCGGGTTCCCTCTTAAACAACCTCTCCGAGCCCCTTCCGATCCAAAATTCACACCTCAAATCCAGGGCATCAGCAATCCTGTTTTCATCCATCGGATGGACTGCTACGAAGTCATAATTAGCAAGAACCCACAAGATCTCATACCAGTGCAGTGTCTGTTCTTTGACCCTTATAAGGCTGCATAACCAGTCGAAATAGTCGTCATTTTGGCGGTACATTTATGTCTCAAAACCGAAGCGGGCCTTAATAAATTCTCCGTCAGAATCATCAAGAATCACCTCGTAATCCGCTCCTAATCTCTCATTTCGAACATACACTACACCCTCCTCATCGTCATGAAAATGGTTCATAAAATCATCCCCAAGGACGGATTCAACCTCGTCCAAAGGCTCCTCTTCCTCACATACGAGGTCCGCATTTATGTAGTATGTAAGGCTTATTTTATCCAGCGTTCTATCGGTCGCAAACTGGCTTGCGTTGATGATATAAGGCTCCACAATACCTCCTTCTTTGGGTGATTCAGTCGCTTCAGAGGGCACTTTTTCCTCTGATTTTGGGGTGAAATACGAGTCATAATTATGCTTTTTTATCTCTGATCTAAAAATCTTACTATCTGTACTTTTTGCAGGCGCATCAGTAGTTTTCTCAAGCCCTAATTCGCCCATTTCGCGGTCAAAAGCCTGATTTATAGCGTCAATTTGGGCGTCCAAACGCCTGTCAAACCGTTCTCTAAGAGCCAGATAGCACGTCCCGAAGCCGAGGCCAAAGGCCCCGATACACAACAAAATAGTGTTAGATTTCATCATTTTCTCCATTTCTGTACAACATTTTCGTGTATCCAATTCTCCCTTTTGATCCCTGCGAAGTGAATTATTTTGGGATCAGGGCCGTGAACAGTCCAATCGCAGGCATTGTAGTCGCCTGAGATCTCATAGATCAGATTATCAGACATATAATTCATGACATCCTGGTCGACATACGGGTAAAAACCGGTGTTCAGCGCGTCAATATACTGCCATGGCTTGTTTTTACGCCTCATAAGTGCCAGATTTTGGACACAAACGCCAATATTACAGTAAATTTTACCGTCCTTAGACCTGTGTGGCTCCCTCGCAGCAGCAAAATAGTAGTTATCACCAAGCGGTAAGTCCCAAAAATAGGATCCAATAGGCTTTACGACCACCAAATCCGAGTCCAATGACACAACTATGTTGTTTTCCGGGAGTTCGAGGGCCAAAGCCGCCCTCATCATCGCCATATAAGTGAATTTTGTCTTGCTGTTAGGCCCATCATTCCTGAAATATGGCTGAAAACGTACGTTCCGCACCTCACATTTCTCCGGCAAACCCGTAATTTCGTCGTCTTCAGTCAAAAACAGCACACGATCTACGTCTGAATTCTCTATAAGGCTCCTCGCAGACATAATCATGTCACTGTATATGTTTCGAGTACCTGTGTAAACAGCTAATTTTTCCATTTTTGGTCACCCTTTATACAACAAAATAGTGTGTAATACGCCCTTAAAACCCTCATTTTGGGGTCTTAAAGGCGTAAAATCGGTCAAATTTTCCTTCGATAAGCTCCGGAATGGACATCCGAGCAGTTGAAATCCATCAAAATCACTCTCTGTACCTCGCCGTCGATCTCTGCCCAAGTTTCTGTAATACAGAATTTCACCTGATTACGAGGGTTGATTGCGTCAGGATCGAACCTCCAACCGACATCGTGAGATGCTTCCGTAGCCTCAAAGTCAAACCAATCGTACACTTCTTCGAGGTAAAGGGGCTTTTCCGGTCTTGCAACAATTATGCTATTGGCGTAAGACTCATACTGACGAGCATATCTCATGCTCAAATCGAACGATCCGTTTACCCACTGGCTTGATTTTGGGCTAAAAACCCTTGCATAAGGCGAAACGGACCAGTCAGGAATTGATACTTCGTCACCATCGATCCGAATCATATCAATATTTTTGCGAACGATCTTCTGTTTCCCTCCTTTAGTCGTTTCCACAACGTCCGCTTCAGTCTCTGTTACGCCATACATGAAATGTTCGTCCATTTTCTCGCCTAATTCGTCCACAACACGCTTACGATACGTGCCATAACTCTTCTCAAGCAGGCCATAAGTGGTCGCAAGACTGATATACCGCTGCCGCAGAATACCATGACCCTTGAAAATCAGGCAAATAGACGCTCCACCGATCACTGCAGAGGGTGCATACATCCTGAAAAGCTCCCATGCGGTCTTGCCATACCGGTTAGCAAGCTCTTTTCGCTCTTCTGAGACCACCATATTTTGGGATTTGATATCTTCTACCTCAGTTTTATGCTCGTCAAGTACCTCAGGAAGCTTCGTGGAGGCCTTACAAGCCTTAACAGTGGCTACGATGATGCCAACAACGCCCACTGCAATGAGGATTTCAGGCGATTTTTCCTTAGTTTTTGCGAATGTTTTGGTAAAAATGTTCGATTTCATGCTAATTTTTCTCCTTTTTCGTTTTCATCTATCTCTAAAGTGCCAAATGTGCTGATTTCATAGAAGTTAGAACAACAATTTATCTCCCCTTCGAGGTCGTGCCTTATAAATTCGTCCTTCATGTTGACTTCATCATCCGATTCAACCTCGAGAATAAGAATTACTCGCTTCTTCATCACTCTAACCTCGTCGCTTTCGGCAGAGTCAGTATGTACCGTCCCCCGCGGGTTAACTGAGGCCTCACACCAGCCAGGTCAGTCCAACCGAATTTGGTATCATACGCCCAGTTACGGCTGGGTTTAAAGCCTGATAAGTCCTCGCCGGCCTCTCGCAGAACCCTTTCGACGATATCCACGTAGTCTGAGATGGATACCACAGCGAATTCCGACTCAATGAGGATCTGCATTTCGTTAAGAACTTCCTGCGCAAGACGTCTGCTCGAGAAGCTTATCTCAGCAATATCCTTTGTATCAGATGAGAGGGATCTGCCACCAGAGCTGTATGATACGCCTTTATACATCGAGTTGTATGGTCTATTACTTCGAGATCTCGATACATTGCTGCTTTTACCTCCAAAGATGATCATCTCAAGACTCTGAGTTATCGAGTTGAAGATAATATCTTTAAGAGATGGAACGATCACGTCCTTTACGATGTATGTGCCAACCGACTCTACGTCCTCTGCCACAAATGTTTCCGAGATTCTCTTCCCCAGGGATTTTTCTTTAATCTCTACAGCGTTCTTACCGGCATCAGAGTTATCCGGCCAGTTTTCACGTACCGCCATTTACTTCGTCCTCCTTTAACGGTCTATGTACTACTTCCATTTTTACTATGTGTTTCTTTGCCGCATATTCCGGCGGTTCGTATAACTTTAAGAACCATTTATCTGTCTCAGGATCAGACGTATCCACGACGAGCTCACCTGAGGGCTTTTCGAACCAGCGTTCCTTCATGTCTCGGATGATGTATCCTATAAGAATCAACAAGATTATGCATATGAGTCTGGTGAAATTGATATCTATCGTCATGCCTCTTCCTCCTCGGTTCCTTTGCAACAGTCTGTATCAGACATGCCCTCAGTTTCTTCACTCATTTTGGTATCGTAATACTCCTTGATCCCGTCAACCTCTGAATCAACAACCGAACCTATCGCTCCTGATATGATCTCTGAGACCACGTACTGTCCGACTTTCGCTAGCTTTTCACGCGTTTTCTTATTCGATTTTGGGAGGAATAAAGCACCCAAGCTCTCCACAATACCTGTAACAGCCACCGACACGACTCCCTGCAATGTCAGCTTGGCTAGTTGGTATTTCATAATTCTCCGTTCGTTCATTTTGGCTCCTTTCCGTTTCAGTCTTCGACAGCCTCTCACTTCGTTCGAGACTAAATAATAAAGCCCCAGATTTCTCCAGGGCTCTACGCCTTTCACCTTATCTCTTAATATCGAGTTTATGGGTTACTTTGAATCCTCCTTTCTGTCTGATGTCGTCTCAGAACGGGGTTTCCTCCTTCTCTTCCTCTTCGGGTTCGGTCTCGTCATCGGGGGTTCCGGTATCGAGATCGACGTGCTTGCCGAGAATAGCCGTCGTAATGACGACTCCTCCAACAATCGTACCGATCTTCAATACCTTCTTCACCGGTGTCGGGATCTTATCTCCTACAGATTTGATTCCGGTTTTCACCTTCGTAAAGATACCAACCTTCTCTTCTACAGTTTCGGGTGTCTGATTCATGTTTGTGTTTTCCATAGTTTATCTCCTTTATCTTTTAAGATATATTGGTTTCATTATATGGGTTGTATTTTTTGCGGCTGCCTGCGCACAATAAACCTCAACCCGCAGACCGGACACTTGTAATACTCATCCGTACGATCCTCTTTTACTCGTTTTCCAGTAGATTCCAGGTTCTTCGCATCACATTTTGGACAGATCATCTGATTTCCTCCTTATCAGTGTTCCGGTTTCACACGTCCACTTATCAGTGTTCCGGTTTCACACGTCCACTTATTAGTGTCCGTACACATTATAGTTGTATTTTGGGCGTACCCTATACTCAACAACCATACACGGAACTGTCTCACTACAAATATCCCGCAAAGCCGATGTGGTGTAGATCTCAATGTCTCCGTCATTAGCACACCATCCAAGAAGCTGGAACTCTGATCCTGACGGCGGCAAGTTTACCTCAAGCAGCTCATACAAATCCGCAACCGATAGGAAATCCCGTTTGAACATCAACAGATTTGCCTCAGCTATGATGCGTTTGTATTTCTCATAATTCATACGGAAATAGCACCCTGTCACTGAGTCAAATATCCAAGGCTTGTTGTCGTCTGTCAGGACTATTGTCTCTTTAGTCGGTTCGACTTTTTCCATTTTGGAAGCAGCAACCTTATCACGAATCGCCTGCTCCTTCTTTTCGCCAATTTCCTCGATAACCTTAGTTTGGTATTCCTTTAAGGTGGATTCCGATAGAGCATAAGCCGTTGCGAGTGCGGATGTGCGCTTGATCTGATCTTTATGTCCTAAAGCGATCATCGATAGAGACACAGCTCCGAGCGTTACAGTCGGCCATAAAACCTTGGCATAAACCTTAGCAGTTTCCATTTTGGTAAGCTGATCCCGTTCTTCGCTCTCGTATACCTCATCGGCCTTCTCATTCAACTTTTCTGTCACTGCCGGATATGCTTTATACGCAAGTACGGCTGTCGCTACCATACCTGCTGCTCCCAACATCGTGAGAATAACCGGACGATTTTTACTTAAGATTTTTATAAATTTGTTCAAAGTACCGCTCCTTTCGGTTCATAACCAGCCATAACAAGTTCTCCAAGATTGAATATCACATCGACAGTATGTCCCTTATTAACATAATAAGCCTTGACGAAGAACGGATAGATAGCATCTACAAAGCATGTTCTCTTAACTCCGTTAACAGGCATCTTCAAGACCTGACCAACACGTATCCTTTGAATTGCTCTTGCAGGTGGTAACATATGTCTCCTTTCAGTTCGCTAATGCTCACAGCCTCTCACTTATGTTCGTTTCCGCCTTCGGCGTCCACTCACTCTGTTCGAGGACAAAACTAAGAGCCCCTAAGAATACTCTTAAGGGCTCTCGCCTTAACCTCTAATGTCTTTAAGTATGAAGATGATTCCGAATGCAATAAGTAATATTCCAAAGTACATACAGTTTCCTCCTATAAATAAATCATTTTTGGGTTTCATTATAGGAGTGGAATTTTTTGCACATTCGTACTATCAGGGTACGGCCAGGTGTCGACCTCGAGTAAGTATACTGGCTCCGTAAGATATTCTCCTTCAGGCCCGTAGTCCCCCCACTCCTGAGGCGTGAGCATAGTATTAGTAAAGTGGAGTTCGGAAAGCTCGTCTTTTTTCCACCTCCAAATATTACCGGATTTGGTCATGGTTATACCGAGCAACCCGTAATAATCGTTATAGCTACATATGGAATACGGATCATCATACAAGTGCTTTAATTGTTTTTGGGCCTCAAGCACGTGATCTTTCGGACACCTAAACCATCTGCCAAAGAAATCCTCGTAACACAGGACGGAGTCTTCCTCCGTTTCCATGCAAAACGCACTAACCTCAACGGTTGGTCCTCCCCAGACCGTCTTTTCCCTAACAATTTCACTTGCCGCAAAACTCTTTCTTATTTTGGCAAGATCCTCGTCAGAGACATATTCTTTAAGTTTTTGCTCAAGATAATTTCGATTCCTCGTCACGTATGCACAAGTAGCCGTAAGTGCTGCGATCTGCTTTGCCGTAAGCTTGTGTGAAGCGATCATGCAGGCATATGTCGCACCCATAGCCACGAGCGGCTTCCACGAAGCTCTGAGGATGCGAGGCGTTGACTTTACTATGTGCACAGCCTTGTCTTTCTTGTTATCGTAGAAAGCAATTTCTTCCTTAATGCGATCCTCTACCAAAACAATGTCTTCTCCGTTCTTAGCGGCCAGATAGCCTGTAGCAGCAACGCCGACAACCGCTCCTAAAGTGAAGATGCCTTTTACTATTTTGGGATTGAATTTCATCGTGTGTCTCCTTTCAAAAATATAAGGCCCTGGGATTTCTCCCAAGACCTCTCGTCTCCGTTTCATTATAGTAGTTGTTAATTTTGCGTTTTCTCTTCTTCCTCTGCCTTATGATCGACTTTTACAATCATCACGCACAGGCCTATGAAGGCAAACACAAAACTGACAGCTACCCCCGTAGCAAGTCCGTAAAGAAACATCAGCTTATCCATTCTTTTCTTCCCTCTCGTAATTGTTTTGGATATTATCAAGCAGAATACGTAAATCGTTCATGCTATATACCGGGCTCGACCCCTCGGCCGATACACACCAAAGCTCTATTCTATTAAGTTCCTTGCGGATATAATCGAATGCATTCATATCAATTCTCCTCCTCGTTATGGATCGTGATCTTGATAGGTTCCATATGGCCGACTTTGTGAAAATGCACAAGGTCTGTGGATGTGATAAGCAACACATTATTTTGGAGCGCCGAATACGCTATCACAAGATGGTGGTCTGGATCTCTCCGTAAAAGTATGAGAGTTCTTACTCCATCTGTCACGATGTCACCAGGATTGAAATTATGCGCTTTAGCACTTCCTACCATCTGTTTAAGCATGTCCCTCACTCGAAACAGGACAGCATCCGAGTCATCTCTTGCTCCGATCAAATAATCTTCCACGTCTTCAAGCAGCTTTTCATAATCTTTATCCATTTTGGGTCTCCTTTCTGTATTCCGTTCTCTTATATCGCGTTTCTTCCCACATAGGGTGTTTTTTCCTATGAATTCTGTCCTGTCATTCTGCCTCCTCTTTCTTAATCGGCACAATGTATTTCATGATCACGTCACGCAGCTCCTCAACCATGGCTTTATAAGTATTGAAATCTACTTTATGGATGTGACTTCCCCCTCGTAGAGCCCTTTTCTTTTCTGCTTGGTTCTTCCTAAAGAAAGTCTTAATGTCATAATTTCCGAGGGTGAAATCACATATTTCTAGAATGGCCCCGTCCATTTTGTTAGCCATTTCAAGTGCGGCCTCGGAGTGTTCGTCTGGATCGAAAGAGTGAAAAAACAAAGCAATCGAAGATAAAGCTTCTTTGGTTGCCACCTCTCTTGCGTGTTTTTCCGCTTTTATAGATTTTTCGAGCGCTGTTAGTTCTTCCAGGGAAAGACTTTTAAGATCCATTATTTTCCTCCGTTTTAGAACCAATCCCCATGAGAATCTTGTATGATGCGTTTACCGCATATCTCACAATACGACTCCACGATCGGTCCGTGGATCTTGACAATGGCGTTATTAGCCGGATGATGCCAGCCTAAGACATCGTGATAGAACTTCTTAAAATGCCCCGATGCGTTATAGATAAAACCACCGACTGATATGATAATGAGCAGCCAAGCTAAGATTTCAAGTAGTATTATCATTTTAGATCCTCCTTATCTATTGAAACCAAAGCTAATATTCCAACTGTAAGAAAACCCCCGACCAAGCAGCCGAGGGTAAAAGCGATAATCGTATCGATCATTTTGGATACTCCCCTTTCTCCATCTCACAAAGGAACGCGATGTTACATGCCAAATGCTTCAAGTGGCTTATACCGCTCTCCTCGTCCACACCATATGGATCAGACAAATACTTTAAGAAATGCCTGAATGCTGCGTCGCGATAACGCTCCGGTTCTACGGTTCGCCAGTTGTCAGGGTCGCCGTACTTCTCATTGCCATACTCCCTCACCTCAGCTATATCGTAGATGATCTGCTGCGGCACGAGGGTTAATTTGGGTTTACCGGCATCGGACTTGGCATTTTGGGACTGATCGGTATCTTTACGATGATTCCATCGCCAGTCATAATACCTCTTGTAGAAAGCTTTAAGTGATGCGCCATTATCGTATTTTTCAATGTGATTGTAAGACACTGTTAAATCGCGATCGTCCGCAAATAATCGTTCAAGATTGATCTGTATATAACAACCATCATCAATAACAGGAACCCATTCTTTAGGTTTATGCCCGCTCCCCCATACGGCATTAGGATACATTTCATTGATTTTATCCAAAACATCTTCAATAGCCGTCCTAGATTTACAAATTACTCTCAGAATCATTTTGGCTTCCTCCTTATATTCCTCAAGTTTTCTTATAGTGCCGAGTCCTCCCACTTCCATGTTTATTGTCTCGCCGTTACTAAGATCAAGAGCATACTGTCCGTCTGGAGTGAGGAGTACATACCATCCTTCTTCTAATTCGATCACATATTTATGCTTCATTTTGGTTTCTCCGATATTCTGTTATATGGTCATGACCTGTCGACTAAGTCTGCCTCTTGTCCAAGCTTATATGCCCTTTCACAAAATCTTTCATATTTACAGTGAATGTATATTTCCGGAACGTTACCTACGAAAAGTTTAGAAGAATCACTTAGTTCCACATATGTACAATCCTTGCACATGCCTGTCCGAATAACTTCAATCATTTTGTTGCCTCCTCAAAAACCTCTCAGTCACGTCAGTATACCTAAACAGCCTCGTACCTACCTTTTTGTTTTCATACCCCGGATAATGATTCAACAAGTATTGTCCGATTCCTTTTAATCTCATGCCTATGTTTTTTATTTCTTCTTCATCCGGATATTCCACTTCGAGCAAGTAGCCGAACAATAACGTATCTCGCAATGTCACCCGTATGCCAAAGCGTCCATATAGATTTCTATTGGCATGATCGATTGCTTCCTGAATATTCTTTTCATGATCAAACAACTCATTAGACGGCTTGGCAAAATCCATCAATACCAACTTTTTCATGTGTTATACCTCACAAACTCGCATACTGCTGGCATTTCTCGCTACGATATCCCAGATCAAGTAACTTATTAGCGATCTCCTTGACTGACCTACGTCCTAAGTTTCTCACCTTTATAATGCTGTCGTCCTCTATTTTGGGAATGACATCAGCCATAGATCTGCAACCAGCTCTGGTGAGACAGTTATAACTTCTGACAGACAGATCCAGCTCGATAAGCGGCGTATTGTAGACGTTCTGTCTTGCTTCCTCGACTTGTTCCTCTGTGATATCGAGAACGTCCATCATATCGTCTTTGCTAACGGCGTTCTTAGCTGAGATTTCAGCGATCTTCTTATTAAGTTCCAGGATCTCCGCATCAAGCTGGGCCTTAAGCTTTAATATCTGCTGCTTTTGAGAATTAGTTTCGAGTACAACCAGTCCATAACGGATAATATTAAACCTGCTCGGATGACGAATCTTCCTTACCGCTTTAGCCGTGATCTGTCTGATCCGTTCTCTTCCTACGCCAAACTGCCGGCCACATTCCTCTAAAGTAAATTCATCTTTGAAATATGATAAAACGCAAAGCCGCTCTCTGTCTGTCAAACAGCTGTTAATGACATAGTCAAGGCCCTCCATTTGTTCTGGCGTAAGCGGATAATTTAAAGTCCTCTCATCATCTATTTTGGTAGCATTCTGTACCATATCAAGCAGATTATATGGCCACACAGGAGCAATATTCATTGCTGGGGTATTCTCGTAATAAACGAGATTAGGCATTCTCTGATTACGATTTGTCGAAAGATACTTCTCATAAGATTTCTCTACAACAGTTCTCATGTCGGCTTTATATTGCTGTTCCTCTAGCAGATTGATCCTGCCGAAAAAATAATCTAAAGGAGCGTTAAAGTAGTCTGCTATTTTAAGCAACGTGTCATAATTTGGTAGAGATCTGGCGGTTTTGTATGACCTTAGTGTCGGTTCTGCTATATCACAGCCCTTTGCTATATCTTCGATTGTTAGATAATTTGGAAGCATATCGCATAACTTATTTAGTCTTTCAGAAAAAACAAGTTTGATATTAACATTTGGCATAAATATCTCCTTTCCTTGAGGCATTCCACCTCCTACCTCTCTGCCCGGCTCAGAGAGGATTTGTTTTATTTTGGCTTTGGTCAAGCAGCTTGTATCAGGGGGAACCTCCTTCCTTGTAATGAAATTTATTTTGGTAAATTGATGTGCCTTGTCTTTTTATATTTAATTGATGCCGGGATTGTTAACATGAGTTATTTTGCGTATGCGATGTTGTAGGGATAATATTTGCCGTTTGTAAACTCTTTTCTCGGTTTACAGAACGGACAGACACCATCAGCGTACGGATACAGGCCCTCGTGCTGAACCAGGATGCGGCATTTGCCGGTCGAGCAGTTCTTAGCAAAACACGGACGGCTATCATAACAGTTAAGACTATTCATTCCTCAATTCCTCCTATGAATTCGCGATAATCGTTCTCAGTTGCAAAGAGACGATACTCGCCATCAACAAGTCCCATATATCCGGTCTGGATCGGATAGCCTTTTGGCATATCTCGCTGCTTGCGAAGCAGATTCAGGATTGCCTGATTTTGGACGTACAGAGCCATGTCGACTTTGTTGCCTTCTTCGATAATGGTATCTCTGATCTGGTCGTCGAATGCTTTTTCAGCGTCATCGCCAGCATAATAATCGAGGGAACGCATAAACTTCTCAGCCATAGTTCCGTCCTCCTTACTGTGTAATACCGACAATGAGATCCGTGATAGTTCTTTTAGAAGTACCACTCCAGAGAGTGTCCCTCAACTGAGATAATGCCGAGATAGCAACGGTCTTTGTATAGTCGCTCTGATCGAACTTGGTAGCAATCTCGTATATCTTCTGTGCTGCGGACATTTTGTCTGAGTCAGACCAGTAGTCTTTTGCAGCTTTGAGAAGTTCCGCGATTGCCATGTCATCGGGTGACAACGCGAACGGCATAGTTTTAGCAGTAATTGTCGGTCTGCTGCCCAAACCTTCCGCATAAGCTGTAAGGACGATAGTGCCAAGAACAATAGCTCCTTTAATGGAATTGTTTACGAGTTCTTTGAGATTAAATTTCATAGCGTGTCTCCTTTCCGTTTTCGTGATTTATTCCGGTTCCTCTTCAAAGTCCAACATTGCAAGCGGAAGAATATTGATATCCCAATTCATTTCAGAAGCGTCTTTGGCTCCTACAGCTTCTAAGAGCCTTTTCTGTGCGTCTTCATTTAGATCATTAAAATAGAGTTCAAAAGAAATCATGTTTGTCTCCTTTCCGTTACTCGCTAACGCGAGAGCTTTTCACTTCGTTCTAAAAATAAGAGCCCCTAAGATTTCTCTTAAGGGCTCTCTCCTTTACTTATTAACCAGTTTGTCCAGAATGCCAATAGTCATCAGGGTTAATGCACCTCCGAGCACTCCCCACAAAAATGCCCGCAATACTTCTTTACCTAACCACTTCAACAACTTCAACATAATGTATTCCTCCTATAGTTAATTTCCGTTTCATTATATGAGTGGAAATTATTGCGGTTTATTTTGGTATTTATCCCTCACTTTGAGCAGGCAATCCTTGCATACGTAGTGCTTCCCGTTCTTGTCTTTCACGGCAAAGAGTTGGCCTTTTCGTCTGTCACACACTTCGCAGCTAATGTACTTCGTCATAGTCTTCCTCCTTTAATGAATAAAACGATACAGTAAGCAACAGGTTAACGAGCAGCAAACAAACCATATAAATCACCGGATGATCTGCCCCATACGAGACGTTAAAGAGTAATACAAAATTCATTAACAAACAAAATACAATACCGATCATATCCACCTCCTAAAAATAGACGAGACAAAAGAAGAGAGCCCTTGATTAGGACTCTCGATTTGTGTGTTATCGAAGATGGCCTTTTGGTTCCGCCTTCATAGAATCTACTTCCATGTCGCGTCTCACCAAGAAGCCTTCTCTATCCATAACCCACTCATAACGGGTAATAACCTGTTCAGTTCTCTCTTCTCTCGTCTGGTTATACATCACAATACCTCCTATAATTATGTGATCTATACCTTTCCGTTTCATTATAGGAGTGGAAAATTTTGCGACCGCTAGACGCTAGAGTCCCTCACTTACGTTCGAAACTATTTCATGCCGATTCGTCTTTTAGTATGGCTTACTGCCTGATAATGTGCATCGTCTTTCATTTTGGCATCTTTTCTGGCTTCGTATATCTTCTGGCTTTCCTGGTAATTTACTTCCTTTTCTTTTAAGTATTTTGGACATGTGCCATGACAAGCCAGATGACGCTCGGAGCAGTCCTTACAACAGGTTATCTTGAATCTCATTCTATGCCGCTCTCCTTCTGTGTAATAAGCTCTGAATAAGGCAGCGTCTCGATCCAGTCACAGAAGTGATGCCACTCGTCGAGCTTATGGTCCTTGCGTGAGAAGTAGATATTATGCAGGACCTCGTATGAGAGCATGACTGTGCGCTTTTGGTTGTAAGAACTTGGGAGGAGCTGGATCATCTGCCACCAGTATTTTTTGTCTTTGGTTTCGAGATATCTGTTGCGGCATTTGTTTAACACTTTTATTGTCATCTCGAGGAAGCCTAAAGATGTATACATATACTCATTACCGTCAATGTCGATAGTCCACATGCAGAGATCTTCATCTACGTGGGTGAACAAATGCTCATAACTGAAATCGTCAAGCTCGAATTCCTTATCCGCAATCTTATGCATGGTCGAGCACGAATTTGCCACCGTACCAACCTTGTACGTATCGAATTCTTTCCACCAGTACAGCGGAGCCGTGATATCGGCGTAGACATTAATCATCCGTCTGTACTTGGCATGCACGGGTCCGCCTTTTGCCAGAGACAAGGCCAGCTTCATGTCATTCTCGCCCATTTTCCAGTGACCGTTTACATCCATCACCGAGTCATTTTTGGACCAGGAGTTCTTCGGGTTTCTCATACTGCAAATCGCCGGAATCCAACCTGTAGTTTCGAGAGTAGCAATAGTAATCATAGTGTTTTCCTCCTATTATTTAAGATCGTCTTCAAAGTAGCTTTCGAGATCCGGAATAGAATTATTTTGGCTCTCCTTACTAAGCCGGTATCTCTCCAATGTGATGTTCATCTGGTGCAGTTCGTTCGAGATCTTCCTTAATCTCTCATTCGTCTCCTTCAGCTGCCTGATCAAATGATCCATTTCCGCGTTCATTTTGGCTCCTTTCTTCATACAACTTCATTACTTTTTTAAACCATGTGTCGATATCTTTTATTTGATCTTCCGCATTGAATCCCGTATCATACACCATCTTGAATTCGCTTTCCCTCATCAAGCGCAATACAAAAGTCTTAGGATCGTTTTTATCGCGCAGCAGTATCATTTCTTCTTTAGCTTGCGATCTCGGCCTTTTACCAATGTAAATCCCGGGACAGGGTTCCTTACGATAAGGACTAGGCGGAACAATTACGTATTCATACATTTTCATTTTGGCGGTCTCCTTTCCTACTCGATGATGCGAGAGCTTCTCACTTCGTTCGAAACTAAAAACACAAAGGCTAAGATTTCTCCTAGCCTTCGCCAAATATTACTCGTAGTGATAGTCAATGCCTACACTTTTGAGATATTCTTCTGCTTTCTGTGCATCCGTCATGTTAACCGGCTTTATCTGCTTCTTATACTTGTGTCGATTGATCACGTTAGATACTTTGACCTTTACACCGTTAACAATCCGATCGATGCCTTCCTGATTGGCGGCATAGAAAGTATATGCTCCTGCTGCTACGGTTCCCACCTTCGCAACGGTTTTAATACCTTTCTTAAATCCGCCGGCAACGGCCTTCGCGTTGTTTTTGGTTTTGATCTCTCGTACCACGCTTTCCATGTCAATCTTCGCAAGCTCTGCTTCAAAAGCTGCTGCGTATGCCGGATCAGCAAGCTTCTTCTCAAGTTCAGCATTCGAATGCCTACGAGCTATACCTGCTCCGTCTCCATAATTCATCTTTGCCTTTGCGTAACGTTTAGCGTCTTTCTTAATCTGATTCATAGTTTCCTCCTTTAAGATTCTGCGTTTACGTTTCACTATAGGACAGGAAATTATTGCTGATTAATCACGTCGGGATTCCACACAACGATGCTGTCTACATCCCACGCATAGAAAAGCGAAGAATCGTGTAATTCATTCCAGTGCTTGGACATGTGGACTTCCATAGCGTCGTACTTGTCGTATATAGCGTTTAAGTGAAGCATCGGATAAGACCACGACAGACCTGAGATCGAATCTTCATAACGTACAAACGGCTCGATGTCGCGAAGATGCTTAACATGCAGCACTCTGGCATCAGGAGAAAGACTAAACGTAAAGCTTTTATCCAAAGTGTCCGTATGAAAGTCCTCGTTCTCGCACCACTCTTTCCAAGAAAGCTCGCAATCAACAGGACTGGCCCAGAGACCGTGAGGCTTGTCTTTTCTGCGGTATTTATAAGCGGGATTCATGGTACTTAGCATATAAGCCGGATCAAAGCTCTCATGACCGTAGTGAATGTAGTTCATAATTGTCCCCTTTCCGTTTTTACGGCAGAAAATAAAAAAAGCCCCAAGAATTTCTTCTCAGGGCTCTTCGCCTTATTTCTTAATAGATTCGATTTTAAAGTCTTTTACTGTAACTAACGGGCAATTCTTTGAAAAACGGTACTCCGTTAAGAAAGATATCATTTTCACCAGAAACTTGTTTCCTTTTATAAGTGCAATGCCTCCGACCCGTTCTCCAGTTTTCTCGTCAAACAAATCTTCATGATCGAGTTCGCGGATCCATTTGTGCTTATAAAGCCAAACATAAATTTTATTTCTGAATGGATTCCAATCTTTATAAATAACGTTTACCAATGCTAAACCTTCCATAGTTAACCTCCTATTCATAAAATCTCATCGTTTCATTATAGGAGTGGAAAAATTTGAGAGCCCCAAGAATTTCTTCTTAAGGGCTCTTCGCCTCCTTTAAGTAATATTTAGTTGTATTTTTCTTTCAACTCTTTTAATGTTTTTCGAATATTGATATTAATCCTGATGTAGTTATAGACCTCCCACAGGATGAAGCCTGCCAGCATACATGTGATACCGTGTATCATATATGCCACAGGGCATTCTGTGAACCATCTAATAGCTACATCATGTAACATCATCCAATACTCATAAATTGCCATAATAATCGCCATAGTAATACCTCCTATAATATACTTATTAGTTCATTATAGGAGTGGAAAAAATTGAGGCCGAGAATGTATCTCGACCTCTTTTCCTTATGCTCTGAACCCTATTATTTTGTCAGAATTTTCATGTCTGGTTTCACTGTACCATTCAGATCTCCAGGCTTCTATCTTGTTGCCATAGTGCTTATATACTTGTCTACATGTCACTTCGTATATGATCTCGTATACGTCCTTGGCCAACATGCATCCTAGAGTCCACATTAATCCAGCTTTTAAATTCATCATAAAATCCTCCTATAATGTCTATTTTGGGTTATCATTATAGGAAAAGAATTTTTTGCATCCTGCAAGATCCCGTATCAATCGTCAAACATCGGACAGCTGCTCTCACAATCCGGCCAGTTACCTCCGCAAGCAGCACAGCCTTCAGGCATGTCGTTGTAGTCCGGATCTTCATCAAAACTTGTAGATATTGCTGTGTCACATCTTGTACAAACCCACATGTCGCCTTCCATCCTCATCTTACCACCACAGTCAGGACATCTCATACCACTCATACTAATCCCTCCTTTTGTAAAAGCGTGGTCTGCGTGTAAGTATGAGTATATAGACTTCCATCTAAATGTCAATCGAATTGGGGAAAGATCTGAAAGTTATCAGTATAGTAAAGTAATGAAGCAAAAAGAAAGAGCCTCAGATTTCTCTGAGACCCCCTCTTCTTTCTTATAACCTAATTAATTTACAATATTTCTTAAGTATCTTAATATTCTTTTCTTTACATTCGTGTACTCCTTTTGTTATGGCTTCTTCGTTACTCATGCCTAACCAGGGTCCTTTTATAGACCATTTAATGGCTACATATTGCTCGGATAAGACTTTCTCTATAATAAATAAATTATCCATAACACCATTCCAACATTTGTCAAATTTAGTCATATAATCCTCCTTAGAAAATGTAAATTGGTTTTCACTATAGCAGTAGAATTTTTTGCGCCAAAAATTAAAGGCGATGTATAAAACACCGCCTCGTCCAATGTAAACCTATTATTTACTTGAATTTGGGTTTCGGTACAAAGCTCATCGCTTTGCTGGTGATGTTTCCAAGTTTCTCAAAGTCGAGAATTGCGAACGTAGTTACGATAGTAAAGATACCGCTCATAATCGTGTTTGGATCAATCCTCTTCAAAAAGGGCTTCTTAGCTTCCTCCCTCAAACGTTCTTCCTTCTCTTCCTCAAGGGCCAGCTGCCTTTCGGCTCTGTCCTCCTGGACGTTCCGGAATTCGTTCTCGGTTTCCGCCTTCTGCTCTTTTAAGATAAGTGACTGTACCAACTCAAGATCTTTAGCAATCTCATGATACTCTCGTGAACCGGGTTCAACACTTCTCAGTGCTTCATTTAATGCTTCAAACTGTTCACCTAACATATCTAATGTTGTCGTCATACCTTGTCTCCTTTCAAGACTTAATAAATAGTTTCACTATAGGAGTGGAAAAAATTGCAAAAAAAAAAAAAAGAAAAGGCCCTGTTAAGAGCCTTTAAGTCGTTTCAAAGTCCGTCTTCGAATGGGTTTTAGACCTATACGCCTTTGGCTATTATTGTTACATTTAAAGATGATGTCCTCATACAAACTTTGTGGTTCGTTTTTTCTCTTCCACATCATGACTTTTTTCATCTCTCTTCTTATAAAACGACGTAACGTTTTGGTGTAATAGTAATCATATCCCATTTCTCATACCTCCTTTTCTACCATAGGAGGTGAATTTTTTGCGAAAAAGAAAAAGGCCCTGTTAAGAGCCTTCATATGCTGTTTGAAATTTGGTAAGTTCTGCTTGTTTACGAAAGAGTTTTTGTTTCGTCAACGCTATTGCTACATCGTCTCTCGGGATCGCATTTTTGTCCTGAAGATTTCTTAAACGAAGTTTCAACTCGCTTATATCATCTTTCAAGAATTCCATATAAATCCAAAGATCGTCTTTGCTTACGTTGTTCTTCAAATACTCAACTGTTAACATTTCTTATACCTCCTTTTCTACCATAGGAGATGAATTTTTTGCGTTACACGCCCTTCCTCTTATCAAGCAGCCAGTAGAACTTACGCACATAATACCCAAACATCGTGCGATCGTACGATCGTACGATGGTCATGCTATCGGTGATATCACCGAGGCCGTCTACACAGAGCGAGATATCGAGTCGTTAAGAACCGAACTCGAGAAGATAACCTTATAGGCGGTATGCAAATGGTGTGCAATTAGTATGCAAGTAGACCGCCTTAAGACCATTTTTACTACTTCTAACAACGTCTAAGATACGCATAAATACTGGACAAGTTCCCACCTACATGATATTCCCAGTTTTCGGTACAGGAACTGAAAACCCAGTATTTATGCGGTCCTTTGTGGCTAGTTATACAAGTAATCTACAAATTGTTTGCAAGTTAGACGGAGTTAATAAATCTTACTAAGTGCTCACATCTAATTCTCGAATCAGCCCAGATGGTGTATCCGGCTCTTTTTGCTTTGAGACAGAAGTACAGATCATCAGGATAAAATCCACCGTATTCGTAGAAGTACCACTCGAAATATGGCTCGAGTAGATGCTTGAAGACATCGGTGTGGATGAGAGCACAGCTAAACATTCCTCCGCCTATTGGGAAACGCCCATCCGGGATTTTATCCAAGTAATATTTATCTTTAAAACCGTCTGACGGTTTGTAAATATTTGTATCGTTCCCTCTAGGGTTCATACCAAGTATGATAGGAGCCGGATCAGATAAGAAGGTCTTGAGTGTGTTTTCTGGTATCACGGTATCCGAGTCCACCATAAGAACATAGTCATAAGACCCTGTTAGAGCGGATCGTACGATTGCATTACGAGCCTCTGCTCGGTTATGACCGTTCAAGATTTCATACGTGATATCAAGCGATCCAACACTCAGGTTCTTAATTGCGTCTATCACTTCGTCTGGTACGTACTCGAAGACTACAGGAGTAGCTATCAAAATTTTCACTTGTCATCCACCCCCAAGTCTTAATCGTACTTGGTCACTCTAACTGAGTGTCCGCATCTAATCCGGGAATCAGCCCAGATGGTGTAACCCAGCTCTCTCGCCTTCGTGCAGAAATACAGATCTTCCGATAAGAAGGCGCCGTACTCGTATACGACATATTGGAAATATGGGTAACGCGAATCCCTTAAGACATCTCGGTGGATCAGCGTACAGCCGAACCCTCCACCCTTTACCTGGAACCGTGGTTCCTCAGGCAGCTCGTCGTAGGTGAAACGTACTTTGTAATCCTGTCCTGTATCTTTGAAGACGTTCGTCTCATGAGTTGTGGTAAGCTTCTTCGGATACAGTCCAAGGATTATAGGAGCCGGATCCGCTAGAAGAGTTTTAAGTGTGGATTTTGGCAGGACGATATCTGAGTCCACCATCAGAGTGTAATCGTACTGACCTTTCAACGACTTTTCAACGATCTTGTTACGTGCGATCGCACAGTCATAGCCTTTCACAGATACGAAATCGACGTCCATACCGTCCCTGTCGAGATCGAATATCGAGCTAAAGCACTCAGGCGTTATCGTCTCGAAGGTTGGTACAGCTATAAGTATTTTCACTGGGGTGTTACCTCCTATTTTGGTTACATGTGACTAAGTATTTGTGGTAAAGTTCCCTTTAAGTAAGTGAAAAATTACTAAATATGTCACATTTATCAATGCAGCACCCGTCATGACAAGTCTTAAAATATTCATAACACTTCCTTGCGGCATCTTCGTTATTAAACGGTGAGACAACTGGTTCATCACCATTATCCCAATATGTTACGATCCATACTGTGTTAGATTGCATATCGTTTTACCTCGATAAATAATATGGTGTATTCATGCATCAGATAGTACATTCATATGTTAGTCGGTACATAAATACGCATAAAAAATTCCCTTTAAGTTGGTTGCACACTCGCACCAGTGCTTTTAACGTAGCAGTTCACGAAATGCACATTCTGGTTATTACTAACGCTTATCCATGTACCAGATGATGGAACGCCTTGGTGCATATTGCCAGTAAACAGCACAACACCACCACCGTTAACAATAATGTTACAATTATCTTTCCCGATATTACAGTCACTAAATACAACGCCGTCAGAATCTTCGACGTCAATTTTACTAAAGAAAATCTGGCAACCAGAAAAGATAAAACCATTGTCACAGTTAAGCATTTTAATGCCTACACCGGAATTTGCCGTTCCACCTGATCCCGTGTGATTAAAGACGCAACCAATACATGAACCGTGTGAATTGTTCGGACTTTGGCTCTGTGAATTATCCATAAGCATTCCAATTTCTTTGCTTGAGGAAAAATCACAGTTTACAAAAATGTTATTGCCACCATTGTTAACGCATCCAACACGACAACTATAACATCTGACGTTTGTAAATTTATGAAACTCAGACCAGTATGAGATATTCAACCCAGCCCAACAGCCTAAGATGACGATATTTGTTGCTTCTATTGCGTTTAAAGTTCCATAACCAGTGTCATAGCAAGTAATACCTCCACCAGAGAAATCACGAATATATAAGTTGCTCATGATACACATAAACGGTGCTGCCCGGTTTTCAGTGTAATTACCTTGCCATAAAATTCCGTGTCTTCCACCTATTGTATCCCCGAATGTAAGACCACTACTCGATCCCATCAACGTAAAGTCGCTCAAGGTGCAGTAGCTTCCGGGTTTTATGGCATACCCATCAGCAGTGCCTGATAGATGTATTTTTGTGCCACTACCGCTTCCAATAATAGCTGAATTATCAGGCATTTGTAGACCGTTGATGTAATAATCACCAGTGCCAAGTCTGCAAACCTTGCTTGATGTAAGCATCGCAATAATATCTGCAGTTCTATCTGTTGTATCACCAGTAGGGGCAAGGTAGTTGTTTGTATCTGCCGTGATTTGCGGTGATGCTGAAAGCTCTACCGTTTGTTGATACTCATTAAAAACGTATTCGTTTGTATGATTATCACCACCCAGTTCAATCCATTCACTCCACGCAGAGCCGCTATTGTTTGAAAATCTATAATAGCGCTTTGTCGTTGTAGGATGTATTAAATCTTCTACAATTTGTTTGACAAATCCGCTTTGGTTATATGTGCTGAACCTCTCAACAGTTAAACCTGTCACGGTCAATCCTGTTGGAGCATCCGTCACAGTCCAGTTATCGGAAATAACATAGTATCCATCTTCAAGTATACTACTTAATGCTAAACTGGAATCTACAACGTATGGTGTTGGATTTTTGGCATAGATCCTTTTATTTATCTCTGATGTTAAATTATCGGATTCCGTTTCAATATAATCAACAAGTTCACTATTGCTTAATGTTGATACTACTGAAAAACTAACTGTTGCATTTACTGTTTTGTCACTTGGTATATCAATTCTTGCAACCATGCCAACCGCATTACTTGGAACAGTTATTGTCCTGCTTGATGTCAAATAATTATTTGGTGTGATTTCAGAACCATCGGAATCATAAAAAATAACTGCAAGTCTAACATTGGTATCCGGTGTGGTGTAATTAAAATTATACTTATTGCCAGCAACAATACCAGCAGGCAACGCTGTTTTGTTTGCATATACATTTCTAAATGATTTTGATGTTGTTGACGTTCCACTAACTGTACATGACGCACCAGAAAATGCGTATGTAATTCCTTTGTGTGTCCCATTCGCCATAACATTACTTAAAAATAGCAAGTCTACGCAATTATATGGCATGACACCATAGATAATATCGCCCTTTACATCAGCAACTTCATTCACCAAACTCGTATAGTCGTCCGGTATAGAATCAATGGTCTCCTCTCCTTTTTCCTCAATCGCTTCCAGATATCCTTGTACAGAAGTCTCAGCAAGAACATCTACACCTCTAAATTCATCTTCGTCGTCTCTCGCTTTAAAGACGCTAGGTTTTATAAAAATTGACATTCATCTATCTCCTTATTGTCTTATCTTCTATTTTGGAACATCTGAGCCATCTGGGATAGCTGGTTAAACTGCTGCTGACTCATCTGACCGGACTGCAGGAGGTTCATGACCGCTTGTTTTGGGTCACCCTGAAAGTTCTGACGAAACTGGTTGAACTGAGCCATCATATTCATGGCGTTTCCCATCGGATTATTAGGAAAAGCGTTACCGCCGTTGCCAAACATACTACTTAACGGGTTGCTCATTTGTCTTCCTCCTGTATACCTGAGCTTTGAGCTTCTCGAACTCCTCCCGAGTCACAAATTCACTCCCCGGGGAATTTTCGGATCCTCGTTCTGCAAACTCGTAGCATTTGAACGTTGCTATACCCGAGAAGTCGACGGATTTCGTGTAGAACCTGCAATTACTCGAATCCATGAGGAACAGACTTCCTCCAGGTCCTACCGGATAATTCCGTGCTTCTTCTTCCCCGTTGACCAGCACCATCATAACCGAGTTATTTTGGGGTTGCTGGACCGGCATCTGACTAACTGGATATGCGGTGTTTGGTATATAACCTGTATAACTTCCTCCGTATGGATTGATTGGCATTTTGGTCTCCTTTCCTTAAGTGCTGTTGCTAAGTTCGCGAATAGTAAAAAAGCGGCACCTCGTTCCCGGTGTCACTCGTATCGTAGTAATCTCCGTTCATTACTGTTACTGCGTGTGAGCCCGTCGCAAGAACATACGTCCCCGAAGGATGCTCCGCAGCAAAATCCCTTACCGTGTAACACACAGGGCAGGTATCAGGCAGAGGACGCACTCTGTAGCCGTACCCTCGCAGATACTCGCCCCATACGTGATTAGCGCTCATCATATCTCCCAGCCTGAAGCCGAGCATGGAGAGTTCGAGATAGACTTCCTCCCAACTCTTACCGACAGCAAGAGTCAAGGCTCTTATCACGCAGTCTCCCGCACGCCCAGTCCATCTGGGATTTGGGTCATAGTGGATAAACATGTCACTCAACATTTTTTCAGTGAAATTTTGATCTCAGTAAACGGCTCACCGAACAACCCTGCTGTGTTGTCGCCGTCATCTTCTTCCCAGTCGGTGTCATATACGTCAGGCAAATACACGTCATCGCCGGCAAGTTTTACAGCATACACAGCCTCATACAGCGGTGTCTTAGCAGGATCAGAGATGTAATAGATCTGAATGGCGTCGATGGGGGTTACGTCGTCCCCAGCATAGCCGTTCTCGAAGTCGGTCCAATCACAACCTGTCACAGTCGGGAGCCAGTCGCCCTCGCAGTGAACGCGGTATTCGACTTCGCCTATGTCAACACCGATCTTGATACCTACTATTTCTTCTCCTCCGGTCGCCTGACCGTCTTTCACATCAGGCTTGATTCCTGAAGCTGTCTTCACGGCATAAGTTATTTTGGGACGAACCTCTCCTGTTGTCACCTGAGCGGCCGTGTCGAAGCGAGTCAGGTTGTACTTCTTCACGACGTTCATTACATTGCTCACGTACATCAGGGATGTGGCAAATCCATCCGCTCTGATTCTCGACAGATAGATTGTCGGATCGGAAATGCCTTTGAGGTTCGAGTAATTTGGGACGTTGATGAACTGGAAATACCCCTCAACGCCCTTTTCCATTGAGTCAAATGCGTACCAATTCGTTACAATACCGAAATACTGGCCACCGCTGGTCTGTTCAGATGAGCTGTCTGTGAACGCTCCGTTATTGCATGACACTCGGCCTTCTCTGTATTTGAGACCGAAATAGTTATGATACTTAGCTTTGTTGCTGGTACCATAAGCGGACTCAAGACAAGCCTGAGCGATGACAGCAGACGGACAGTCGATACCGTATTTTGGAGCAATCTTCTGTACGATTGGAGCGATCTTCTCGATAAAGGCTTCAGGAGATGTAGCGGAAGCCGGCTCTGTATGAGGCGTGCTCTCCAGTCCGGCAAGAAGTTTGGATACGTCATTACGGACATCATCCATCGTCCTTCCGAAATTGTTAAACCAGTTGTAGACATCTCCGTGAGCTGATCCGACACCGTAATCACAGGAATCCTTGTGACAGAGAATTGTCGGGACTGTTGCGCCTCCACATATCACCGAACCATGCGGATTTATGCCGTACATCTTACAAAGATAAGCTGTCATTTCACAAGCTTCTTTGTAACAAGCTTCGAAATACGTCTTATCAGAGAGGGAATCTTCACAAATCTCAAACTGGATGTGGGTGTCATTACATGATCCCTTAGGACCTGATCCGCAACCCCAAGGACGGTAATTCCACGGCATTGTCTGCACGGCTGCAACTGACCCATCTGCGAGCTTGCCAATCCAAAAATTAAGACCGGCTTCCACATACATGTGGTTCCAGTCTGTACCAACGGGATTTCTTCCTATCTTAGCAATAAGGCTTGAGTAATTTGGATCATTCTCTGATGGCTGCACATACCGCCAGAGGTTTGGATTATTCGCCCCGGTGCAATGCCAGAGAATGCCTTTCGGGTTAAATGTTCTGGTCTGCTTGTAGCATGTGCTATTCGTCATCATGCATACAAGCGGTTTGTTGCTATCAGAGTATTTCATTTTGAAGTTACTCCTCCTTACCTGTCTGTTTGTAGATCTGATTGATGCCAGTAGCGCCTAAGCCGCTCACAATGCCAATCGCAAGAGCAGTAATAAAGTCCTCAGCAGGGATGATATTAGGAGCACAAAAGTAGGCCACCACACCGAGAACAGCGCCCGCTACGCCCATGATCACCGGGATCTTACGATCGTCAAAACCTTCCCATGCCTTGAGCGCCATACCGATCAGATAACAAATAATTGATATTGCTGCTACGCCGGCTACTCCTAAAATTTCCATAGTTCTCTCCTTTCTAGCTTGCAGACTTGACTTTCTGAGGCTTGTAGCTTAAGAAGTCTTTCTTTTCCATACGTTCCGTGTAAACCCGATTAAGAAACTTTATCGTCTCGACAGTCTGGTTGTTCTTGAAGTCCGGATGTTCCGTGCAATAAAGCTCGTAGTCCGTTATGTCGCTCATCGTCTGGTCGAAGGCATCCTTCGTGTGCTCCCTCCCGGTAAAAACTTCATCGGCAAATCTCAAGATCCTTATTCGCCTCGTCTTAGCTTCGTTCTCAGCCATCTGTGATTTTATGCCGGCAATGTCTTCTTTGATTCCCTTGAGCTCTTTTAATATTTCGTTATTCTGTGATTCCTTGTCAGCTCGTCTCTGCTGCTTATGGTCTATATAAGTCCACAAACCCGCCGATCCGAAAAAGGTTATAAGCGCAACAAGTACAGTAGTCCAGTTCATAGAGTCATCTCCTTATCTGCTTGCTAAAATCTGCCGAACGAGTGCTCTTTCGTGTTCATTAGTGGCCTGACTCATCCACTGATCCATCATGGGATCTGAACCGTAACTGTTATAGGAATTACCATAGCCGTTGTTGCGATAGTTGTCGTATGAGTTGCGAGGCATCATACGATGGTCGTATCTCATGCCCTGGCTGTATCCGCCGACCTCCATCTCCTTCTCGTCGATCTCGGAAAGGTCTTTGAGGACATCTACTATCTCATAAACACAATGAAGCGTATCCTTGGAGAGCTCTTTCTCCTCAAGGATTTTGGAAAGTTCTTTGTTAAGGTGTTCCACGGTTTTAGATTTATTCTCTTCTGTGATGTACATCGTCTTTTATCCTCCTTTAAGCAATTCTCGTAACCAAAAGATTGGCATTTTGAACGTTTATTGCCTGATCAGAGGTGTTTTCTACTGCGATCTGTACGCAGCAACCTGACGGAACGTCAATAATACCAACTGAACTAACATTGAAATAGGCATCTGCAACTGTGGGCGTGACGATCGCATTCGACGTCGGAAGCGCTTCGCCGTCAATGGCCAGCGATACAGAGATCGGGCCTGCTGTGCCTCCTGTCGGAACTGCGATATTCGCATCAAAGAAAACCTGATACCTGGCGAATCTTGAGCAACCGTTAGTGACACCTCTAAGAGTTACAACTCCAAATTCGTTTCTGTGCAGGACGTAACCTTTGTTGCAGGGGATAGTGTTGTTAAGAACAACAGCACCGCCTGCTGCTACTTCCTGCACTGGATTATAAGTAAACTCTGCCATGACGTGTCCTCCTTAGAATGTGCCGCAGCCACAACCGAAGTTCTGAGAGCAGCAATTCGGATTCTGTACTACGTAAGCCGGAACCGGTGCCGGATTAAGATACTGCTCAAGTGCTACTGTCTGAGCAGCATTGTCCTGCAGAATACGAGCCGTCTGTGCGGTCTGGGAAGCCTGCAGATTAGCCAAATTGATCTGTGTCTGAAGGTTTGCATTCTGGGTCTTCAGAGCATCAATTTCCTGCTGGCAGAGCTTGTCGAGGATAGTCTGGATACCGGCCGTCTGGTTAGCAATAATATCTCTTACACCCTCGGATACGGCCTGTCTGTCAGCACAAGCCTCAGATGCAACGGAGTAACGTACGTCACCAATGGCCTGTCTGGTAGCAGCTCCTTCGTTGCCTACGGCGTACTGGAGATTGCTCACGGCCTGACGGGTGTCACAACAGCAATTCTGCTGCTGCATCTGCATAGCGCTCATCTGTGCGCCGAGATTGTTGAAGCCGCCCATAATTGCCTGCTGGTCGAAACCTCTCTGGATCTCGCCACCTACTCCACCGGCATTGCCGTAACTACCGTTGCCCCAGCCGTTAGCACCAAAGAACATGAACAGGATAAACAGCCAGAAAATTCCGTCGTTGTTTCCAAACACGCCGTTATTGTTTCCAGAAATCGCCGCGTAATCGGCAGGTGACATTTCACTTCCTGTAAGTGACATTAGTAACTCCTTTCTCCTCCATTTTGGAAGTGTAGAAAAATAAGATAATTAAGCAAAGAAAAAGAGCCCGCGTTGTACGCAGGCCCTTGGGTCGATGGGTTACATTTTGTAAGGAGGTATTCTATGAACTGGACTACTATACTGGTGGCACTTAGAACATCGAAATCACCGCCTTATTAAATTATTTTGGGTTTATGGATCGGTTTGGATGAGCTAATTAATTGTAGGGAAAGTTTCCTTTAAGTTAGTTTCATTGGAAAAATGATGTGATAAAGTAAATTGCTTTTGTCTGCATACAATCTTACCAGATACCAGTTCCCGAAAAGATGTTTTACAACAAAGCCATGTTCAATTAGCCACTTAACCATATTGCCATTTCCTCAAAGGTTCCCTTTAACGCTGTGAATCTTTGAATGATAACCACAGTACTCTAATATTGACGCAAGCGGCTATAATATTTGCCATACTTAGCCAAAATGTCCACTTATTCATAATTAGTTTCCTTTAAATATGTATTACCCTCAATTAGTAACGGTTGTTGGCAATACGAAGTTTGTGATTACAAAATCAACACCATTTTCAAAGGCTGTCAACACATCATTTGCATCATCGATGGTAAAAGATGTAAACAACATTCCGTTATCATGCAGAGATTTTGCCTTTACCAGATCGACCCCATTTAGATAATCCCATTCTATGCCTGTGTCAGGATATGCCTTGTTAAAAGCGAGTTCTGTATCAAAATTCGCTGAAAAGCCATTTTGATAGATGGATAGATATGGTATTGTTTGAGTAACAGCCCTAACATTTGCCAGATTCCATTTTGACCCTGAAATAATACTTGTTTTGTCCAGACCAAAAGTTTTAAGCGTTTCGATAAGTTTTACAATTCCGTTATGGGTTACGGTCGCCTTTATCTCTATGTAAGGTACACAGGAATACCTTTTGCAAATGGCTAAATATTCCTCAAACAATGGGATCTGGTAATCGGTTCCTTTTAACTGTAATGCTCTTATCTCCTCTAAAGTTTTCTCATTTACGGCTCCCGTATCGTCTGTTGACGAATCAACAGTCGTGTCATGGATCATAACAAGGTAACCGTCTTCGGTTTCATTAACATCGGCTTCGATACCCCAAAAACTATTTTTCCCCGCAGCTTCAAATGCTGGGTTACTGTTATAGGGATAACCAACATGGTATCCTCCATGTGCGGCAAGATGTGGTTTTCCTCCATTTTGCAAGAAACCTCGTTCAAACAAGGGCAGAGTAAACGATGACAATTCTTCTTTAGTTACATAAATTGTGTCTACGTTTAAAGCATATACAAATTCATCTACGTCTGCATACTCCGCTGTATTTTCTGTTGCTCTTGCTATGATCAGTTTGAACCCCTGTCCGGCTGAGATCGTATGGTAAGTTTTCCAGCCCAAATCCGAAACAAAACTATCATCACTGTCAAAAAGCATTACATCAAACCTAAATCCGGTCTCGGCACTAATAGTTGTTTCCTGTGCAAACCGAACGATTTCAGGTGTCGTACATCTATAATTTACATAATTCAGATATTGTCCTGAACCAGACCCCAAACCACCTCGTCTCACAAACGCATCGAACAGATCATAACCATTCTTAATTTTATCTAATTTCGCAGATGATTTTTTAGCCAGATAATCATCAATGGATTGCAAAGACAAAATATTTTTCGCATCATCTACATCAAGAGCCGCATTCGATTCATTTTTCCATAGGTCAATTTTCGTTTGCCTATTCGGGAACAGAACGTTTCCGTTTGTGGTTAAGCTTTCGAATGTTATCGTGCCGCTATCATTATAGATTAGTCTGCACGAATAATTATCATCGGTTATCTTGATGGCGTAAGGATGCTCCGGCACAAACCAGTCAGGAGTTGTAATGTGATTTTTATAGTTTGGATCATAATTTCCTGTAGTCGCGTTTGTGGCTCCGTTCACCATATCAGGAAGATACATAGCACCAGAGTATAAATTCTCTAATGCAAGCTGGTTGCTTCTGATTTTCGCGCTCGCGTTATCTACAGCTTCATAAAGCAAAAAACCGTGCATCGTACGGGGAACTGCCTGTATGTATTTATTGATTTTATCACCTACAGCTTCTATGGGTACTTTTTCAATAAGTATTTCAAATCTGGTTTCCGGATCAATAGTGATTGTACTGTTTTCATTAACATATTTGAACGACAGAATGACATTGTTGGAATCCAGAAAATAAAATGTTGCTTTGTATCCGGCTTGAATATATGCGGTTATGGTGTAATCAAAAAGCTGAGGCGTAGTAAGTGACACACGATTAGTAAATGCAGGGTTAAACTGAATCTCAGACCCCACACTGCCGCCGATCAATCCAATTTTCCAATCTCCAACAAATAACGCTTTTTCGTCATAAACATAGCTTAAATCGCCCTTTACGTCAGCAAGTTCACTCGTCAATCCGTCTATAGAGCTCTCTAAATCATTCACAGACTCGTATAATCTGGACCTGATATCGGTAGACTCATATTTGATCACATCCGCTATCGTAGTTTGCGTGGTGTTAGAGGGTTTTAAAAGTGTGCCGGCAGAAATCGCAGAAGTGACTTTGTAAAGGACATCGTTTACAATGACAAGGTCGCCTACCGAGTAAGCCTTGGACGCCGTGGTGGTTGGCTCGATGCCGGCTATCATCTCCTCGATAGCCTCCAGTTCTTCCATCTCTGGAATCTCATACTCGGTCTCATCGTCTTTAAGCCAGATTCTGGTACGATCGTCAATCGGCTCGGTATCAGTGAACTTTACTATTTTGGCGAACAAATCATCCTCGATAGCCACGTTATTGTAAACGCCACCAGACGTCCAAGCCGTACCGTTCCAGTAATACCAGTTACCAAACGTGTAACCAGTCTCCGATCCGGTGTAGACATATACTCTCGTTTTATCCGTCATAGCAGATGACGTAGCGGCAGTAAGAGGTGAACCATAGGCTTCCTGCCTTGCTGTCTCGGCATACTGCTGGGCCTGTTCGACTAAACCTTCCAGTACGCTGCTTGATGGAACAGATCCGGGAGCCACTGTGTCAGCATCGATCAGGAATCTGATTCGGCCTGTTGCCACAGTATTACCCCCGGAGGTAATTTTAACCTTGGCGTCCCATACTCCTGCCACAGCTGTTAACTGGACAGTTTCCGGGATGAGGACGACGTCATTACTGATCGAACCGATTCCGGAGTAAACTGTACCATCCGGTTTAGTACCGCTGATTGTAACCGTGACACCACTTGGAATGGGGTTTTCATTACCGGCCAAAGTAAAGTACAGATTTCTACCATTTTCATTTTGGGATAATCTGACTCTAGTCGGTGCGGCTTCCGGCTGAATGTTCAGCACTTTATTTACATTATCTATATAAGCCATGGATTACTCCTTTACTCCGCATTAATAAAATCAGTAGCATAGTCTTCCAGCTCGCCGATCTTGCTGATAAGCGTCCGATCGACGATAACCCGGTCTTTTCTATTATTATCGGAAATAACTCGGCCGGTCTGTTCGTCAACTTCCGAATAAGACACGCTGAGTCTCTTGCCTACTGCGTCGTTGAAAAATGTCATAGATGTAAGGATTTTCATGCTGCGCGTTCCTCCTTGATTTGGGTGATATGCTCTATTGCCAGCTGGCCGTAGTCTTCAGATCTGATCTCGGCTTCGAGATCCAAAAGATCGAGTCTCCTATTAGACTGATCCGCTTGTTTGGCTTTTACTTCCCAACCGAACGACAAACCGGGTGTTCCCTCGACAATAAAATAACTGCCGGTACGCTCAGATACCCAGCAGTCTCCTTGACCGTATTTTTGAAGTTGTACTTGGTAGTTGGCTGTATTTATAGTCTCTGCGAATATCGGATCAAAACTGATGTAACACGATCCGTCATCTCCTATCGTGCCTTCTCCTATATCTCCAAACATCGGAGATGGGGTTTCATAACAATAGAGAGCGCGGGTGTTATAGTCCTCGGTCGACATAGCGCGGGATTTGGTACCAGAAATGTAGATATTTCCAGAAGACCACTCCCAACTCAATCTACCGCCACCAACACGCTCAAGTGCTATACCGAGCGTACCGGCAGATTGTAGCATTACTGTGGTATAACCATTGGCTCCGGCTCCTCCACCAGTAGCGGATCTACGTAACTGAAAAGTATTAGGGGCCATCACAGCATAGAATTCCCAAGTATTTCCGACATATTTCGTGTTAATGTCTGTAGTATAAATGGTTCCGGTTGATGGTATGTATGCCGACGAACGAGTTATTTGTAACTTTGAATTCGTAATCCCAGTTGACGCGTTGTATGGTCCAATCACAAATCCGACCTGCGGGTTTATATACAAAGTCGTAGGATTAGGACTTTGCGTATCGAGTTGAGCTTTTAGAGTTGAGGTATTATCTAAAAGTATATCCCCCCGATACATTTCAATCCCGCTCTTCGAGAACTGTCCGATCAAATTATCATCGGCGTCATACACTTGTATCATGCCATCACCAAACGAGCCTTCGGCAGTTGTACCACCCATAGCGAGAAGACCGCCCCGGATCTTACTGGCTAAAGCCGAGCTAACAGTTAGTCTGTCCGAAACAATTTCACCGTCCTCAGTTAAAGCCAGACCAAACGGGCCATTATAGCCATTAGATGAATGACCAAGACCGCCGCTATTAAAGCGCCACACCTTGGTAGCTTGTGATATTTCGCCACCAGACTGAGAATCCAATACCAATAACTCATCAGGAGTGTCACCATTACTACTGCTATGCAGTATTACATATCCGCCTAATCCACCAGTAATAGTCTTAGTCGCTTTGTCGATCGCGGCTTTGATAACCGGCATGTTATTCTCGACAGAGTTTTTAGCTATCTCAGCACTCTGTTTCTCGATTGTGGCCGAGAGATTACTTCTTGCCTCGCCAAGTTCAAGACTGATGTATTTACCAGTTATGACGTTGTACGTAGTTTTAATGCATTTTGAAGTAGCTGATACTCCAAGCTTTGGAAACTCGACTGTTACTGTATCACACAGCCTAACAGCCTCAAGAAGCCTATAATACTTATACTCTTCTGACTGGGCGAGCTGGATAAACGAAACATTAATCGATACTTTTGGGACACCAAGATTATTATTCTGGATATATTGTACCGCGGCCTGTCTTAGGGCTGAATCTTTTGGCATTGCTTCGAATTTATCAGTCAGATCAAGTGGAAGAATTCTGTTATAGTTGTACGTTCCACCAGTCGATATCGGCGAACTAAGTACCATAAGTCCTTCTTCTTCCGAATACCAATAAGGAAACACGGCAGTATACACAGCAGCGCAGTTCTCTTCCTGCTCAAGATCGATTAAGTTCTTGCCATAACGAATAGTTACACCATTATTGGCTCCTCTGCTAGACATAAAGTCGACACGGAACTTGTTGAACTTGTACTCCCCCGGTCCGTAAAGATCAAGGATCGACCCTTCAGTTCCGCCAAGAAGTGCTCTCATAGATGTTGGAACGTTTACTTTCATCTCTGCGGATGTCCTTTTATCCGTATCAAAGTCGAAAGGACAGTTCGTTATAGAATTTGCGTGCATCTGAATGAGGGCGTCATCAACACGGCTTGCTGTAAACGGCCTCACCACATATCCGGTCAGATCATAGCTGATGTGCTCCGCTGCCACAGTAACTCTGCCGTTCATCGGTTTAGTGATGCTGTAAATGCGGAACGGCTGCGGATCATCGAACGGGTTCGGCTTGGCTACGATCAGACGCCGAAGAGCTAACTCGCTGTATCTATTGCCGTCTATCGGATATTCCATCGTTAATTCGAATTCGCCGTTACGTTCTTCCACTACTTCACACTTGATAGCGCTTGATAAAACGCCTAAGCCATTAGTGGTAAACTCCGTAGCAGTCGATTCAAACAAGCGAATTACAGTGTCCACCATCTCGGTGTTACCTCCACTTTTGTAATGCCTCCTGAGAAGCTTATTTGATTCTTACCGGGGGATAGTCTTGGGAAATTTCCAGAACTTAATGTGATTAGAGAATTTCTGTTTGTAGTGCCGGCATATGCGTCTTGCAGGTCACAATCGATGATAATATACCTACCCGATCCAGCTGTATCGGACGCGATGGCAACCTTGTAGCCATTAACTGATATGTTACCAGTTTCGCCGCTATTTATATATACTTTGATAAGCGGGAGAGCATCAAACTGAGTCGGATTAAGAAGTGTACCGGCCGCAGTAAAGCTCTGTACCTTCTCTCCGATTTTTAAGAAACGCTGAGGCTTAGCCTCAAATGTGAGCGTCGCTCTTCCCGCGTGAAATTCAATGTTGGTTAAAGTATTGCCCTCCTGGTAGTATGCCATTCGGTAATGCTCTGGCTCATATGAGTCTTCGAGTCTTGCATACCCCACAGAGGGGTGGAGCCACGCAAAGAGAGCATCCACTAACTCGTAGAACTCCACTTGGCGTGACCCCAAAGCGATCTGGTACTGGATCGAAACGTTTTTATACGAGCCGTTATCAAATGTCAGGTCACCGTTCCTACCCGGGACGTGAACGACTTCGTAATCCCGTTCAGGATACGGATGATCCGGCGGAGCTTCTACTACGATACCGTAGTCATTGGAAGCCCTCCCATTAAATATGATTACGCCCATGACGCTTCTCTCCTCTCTACCTGTCGCTGAATGATGCGGGAGACTTCATCCGCGATTGCTCTAGGATCGTCTCCGTAAATGTTGAATGTGTTGTTGACCGGGTTAATAGAATCCTCATCAGCAAGCTGAGAAAGGATGCCGAGCACTCGATCAAGCTGCTTGCTCTGATACGAAGCCTCGGTCTCACCGGTATGAATCGAGCCTACGTTTAAGGAATTTGCGAACATCTGTCCTGAAATTCCGCTAAGCAGGCCGTTTGCTGTTGTCGTGCCGTTCGCCAGATCTGTCAGATCCAGCACAGGCGTAATTGTTGGAGTCAGATCCAGATCAGTATCCAGCATTTGCTGAATAAGCTCTACCGGTCTGGTAAGAGCTTTAAGAGCCACGTCGCCCATCGTCTCACCAGCTCCGAAGACGTCTCTTGCTCCATCGTTAAATGCGTTGACGAAACCCTGGATGGAAAAGTCACCGATTTTGTAGAATTCACGGGAGGGAGAATATACACCCAGCGCCGCTCTGGCAGAGTTTAACGCCATAATCGCTGCGTTATAGGCCGCTTGCTGTATATAACCGGTGCCAGACGCAAGGCCATTGGCTAGACCATTGGCACAGTACATACCTATACTCCACCAACTAGAATAAGACGAACCACTATTAGCTCCGTTTAACGCGGCCATCACCAGTGCCCTGGCGGCGTCGTAAGCGCGCACGTTTGCCGAAGTAAACGAGTTAATAAACGCGTCAACGCCTTTCTTGCCAACATTCTCCAACGTGTCTCCAAACTTAGACATTGCAGAATCTTTGACGTCGGCCATGGCTTTACCAACTTCAATAAGTTTATAAGTGCTTGCAATAGCCTTTGAGATAGTTGATGTGTTTATGTTCTTAACAGAATTATAGAAACTCTGAAGATCTCTCCCATACTCAGCTATAGCATCACCAAACATGGTAATTGCTCCAGTGTCTATTCCGACCATAGAGCCGCTCACATATATCAGACTATAAATGGAGTTAACCGCTTCGGCCATGGTGACAAATGATATTAATGCTATGTTGTTGGCATAACTTAATAAATTGTTACCTAAATCTACAAGTGCAATTCCGAATGCGTTCATGCTCGGACAGTCAACATTAACGAGGCTCATTGCCATTGTAGCCGCGCCAATTGTAGCTGCATTTGCGTTAGCTATTTGTATACTATTGTCCGAAATAACTATCGCACTCGTTATATACTCCTGCATTTTATTGCCGAAAATCACAAGTTCTTCAGCAAATTTTGTTAGAGGACTGGATTCAAACAACCCACCAGTAATTCCGGCATTTGTTACCGTCGTGTAAAGATTAACCAACATCTGGCCAGCAAGAGCAGAAGCCGTCACAGCCGCCATGTCAATACCAATAATCGCATCGCTGTATGCCTTTATTTTGGGGCCGAAGTTCTCAAGCTCTTTACCGAAGGCAACCAATGGCTCTTTAGTAAAGAATTCATCCTTCACACCAGCTTCAACCATTGTTTTATACATGGTTGCCAACATAGAAGCAGCCATAGCGGAAGAAGACACAGATCCGGCATTGATTTCAGAAACATCTTTGGCATACGATTTGATATGTGGTCCAAACTTCGCCAACTCTTCACCAAATTTCTGCAAAGGCTTGCCCTCGATAAGGCCCAGAACGCCTCCTGAAATTCCAGAGTCAGTTACTTTCTTATACATATCAGCAAGCACGCTAGCCGCTGCGGCAGAACCCGTAACCGTGTCCTCTCCTATGCCTTTTACATTCTTGGCGTAAATAACGAATTGTTCAGAGAACGCCACCAATTCTTTGCCGAACTTCTCTAACGCACTGTCTCCCAAGCCGAAGAAACTGGTTAAATTACTAATAAACTCAGTAGCAGTTATCGCCAAGACCGCTTCGCACAGTCTTAGGATTCCACCCAACACAGCTTCATCAACTTGTTTGGCGGCATCGATAAACGGTACGATACTATCTCCGAAGTTACCAATAGCCTCACCAAATCTTTCAAGTGAGCTGCTTACGGATTCGCTAATGGATTCAATTATACTACCTATAAATCCTCCGATAGCTTTGCCGAAGCTCTCCATTACCGGAACAGCTTTATCCATCAACCCTGGGAATTTTCCACCTTCTCCGAACAGGCCGGCCATCACCGCAACAATAGCCGCAAGTCCGACAAAGAACGTTCCTAACAGAGCGAGAGCTTTGAAACCCGCGCTTATCGGAACGGCCTGAAGTATAAATATTGCTCCCGATATAGAAAGGAACAACATGCTCAAAGCCCCGGCTGCTGCTAATAGATTTTTCCAATCAAACTGAGCAAGCGCAGCAAGCGACGCAACTGCCGCCCCTAAAGGAATGGTCATGGCGAGCATTACCACAGCGCCTTCTATGTTTCCAGCTGCGATTTTGGTTGCGAATGTAATGGCGGCCATTACGGCAATCAGACTCACGGCAGCTGCCAGCATTCCACCTATGGGCATCTCGGCTAATGCTCTAAGAGCTAGAGCTGCCGCCACTATCGGAACGGCCATGATAGCCATTGACAGGGCACCCTTTAAACTTGATTCTGCGTACTTTGTACAGGTCACCAACGCAAACATCAGTGTTGAGAGCATCAACGCTCCTGCCAGCATCTTATCCAGAGGTACAACTGAGAGAATCAGTAAGGACGTAGCTGCCGCCACTATCGGAACGGCCATTATTGCCATGGATAAAGCGCCTCTTACATTAGATTGTGCAATGGAACATGCCACAGCCAATTCGGTAAGCAACGCTGCTATAGTAACGCCTGCAACCACGAGCCTATCGACTGGCATATATCCAAATACCAACACCGGCGGAATTAAAGCGAGAACTGCTGCCGCCATTATCGCCATTGACGCTGCTCCTCTAACGGCCGATTTAGCTACGGTACATGCCACAGCTAGAGCCGTTAACAATGACACAATAGCAATACCTGCTTGGACGAGTCTTTCTATAGGCATTGCTCCGAATACTAGCATCGGTGGTATTAATGCTGTAACGGCGAGAGCCATGATAGCCATTGAAGCAGCACCACCAATAGCCGACTCTGCTACACGAGTAGCGGCTGCTAGAGACATCATTAGAGCTAGTATGGTTGCTCCGCCCTTTAATAACATAGGGATAGGCATTAAACCAAATACGAGCATAGCAGGTATCAATGCATCAACCGCAAGCGCCATCAAAACGAAACTTCCTGTTGCTTTTTTAACGGTACTGACAGAATTCGCAGCTACTGCCATGATAGCGATCAAAGTACCTATCGTCAGCTCAGCCTTTAATAATTCTTCAGCCTTCATGTTACCTAACACGCTTATAGCTAAAGCAAGAATGCCAATTGATATCGACATCTGTAAGAAATCTTTAGCCATAGCTTTGGCGCCATTCATATCAAGTGTGCCTTTTCTTCCCATGCTACCGAATAGGGCTATAACTCCGATAATCGCAGCACTCACCAAACCTAAAGTGAATAACGCCTTCTCTAATTCCTCAGGCGGTATAAGGGCTACTAAAAATAGCGAAGCGGCGATAGCTAATACTGCTTTGCCGAATTCCTGGAAACTGGAAACCGCGTTATTCTTAAGTTTCAACTTGGTGCTCAATCCGTTAATAAGAGTGGAAGCAGCACTAAGCACCGAAGACATAGACAGCAAGGTCTTCACAACAGCAAAAACTAACACGATTTTGGTCAAGTGTTTAAGGATAAAATCCCAATTAACCAAAGACAATATATCAGCTATCTTCTGGAAATATCCCTTTATGTTTTCGAACATATTAGGACTCTTCATCGCGTCATTGATATTTTCACCGGTGGCTCCTATGATAGCGTCTTTAAGACCAGAAAAAGCATCTTTCAAACTCCACCCTTTTAAGCTATCAGAAAAGCCTTGTATAAATCCGTTTCGAACCTCGTCCGAGCTGTCTTTGTTGAAGAAACCTTTTATCGTGTCTATAAATTCTTTAAAATCTGCTTTCTTGCTTACGATAAGATCGATAAATACAGCCAGCTTATCCGCGGCCTTGCCGAGCCATTCTGCAAACTTATCAACCCAACTAACATCTGGTTGATACTCTCCAAACTCGTTTAACTTACCGATAAACCTATCGAACAAACTACCGGCGACTTCTTTTATCAGCTCCCACAGATTAGTCAATGAATCATATAAATGCTTAAAACCGTCCGTCTGTTTAAATGCATCAACAGCTAATTTTATTTTTATTTTGAAAATCTCAAAGATCTCGATGAGCTTTTCAAACGCAGTCTTGATAGCCTCTACGAACTTTGCTTTTCTTGACGTCTCATCAAAAGCTTCATTTGTCTTATCTAGGCTTCCGACAAACTCGAGTATTCGATCCTTTACATCGCTAAAAATTCCAACTAAAGCAAAGAATTTATCAACAAAGAATCCTACTATGTTTAATCCTGCTTTTAATATCGAAAAAAGAGCTTTGAAAACGGTTTTTAATCCGTCTGTCTGTTCGTTATTTAATATTAACGATTTTGTAAACAGTTTGAATCTGACGCCCAGATCGTAAATATTTTTTAATAAAGATCCATCGAATACTTCTTTAAATGCTTCGTGCGCAGCTGTTGCATACTGACCGAAATATTTGACCACATTTCTAAGCGACTCGAAAAAGTTATTGATTGACTTTCTTCTATAAAAATCATCAATCTGCTTTTGCTGCTTTGCTAATTTTTCTGAAGCATCAACGTGTTTTTCCTCAGCTTCTGTGGTCTTTCTTTCCTGAACCTCGTAACGATAGGAATTGTTGGTAAGCTCGTTTACTTTATTTTGAACTTCTTCAAAAGAATATCCTAGCTCTTCTAATTGACGACGTCTTTCTTCTTCGCCGTTTCCGAATTCGCCAGCCATCACTCTTCTGGCCATTTCCTCTATTTCATCAGCAGAATTACTGATTACTTCAGCTGATTCTTCTGCCGTGTCGGATTCTTTTTTAAAGCCCTTTACAAACGTTTCTACCTTATCAGACAACTCGTTGATAAACTCGACTGTTTTCTTTGTAGCATGTGTCAAGTCGTTGTTGAGAGTATCGATAAGCGGCTTTAAAGCATCATGGACATTATCTATTAACGGCCTTAAGGCGTTAAAGATATCACGCAGATTTGTCAGCGCCGGTGTGGCGATATCAGCACCTATTCTAGCAAGAGCTGCTCGCATGTTGGACAATGAACCAGTAAAAGTCTCGTTTGCTTTATACGCGTGTTCGCCAAAAGCAAGCGCCATTCCGTCAGCGAACTGCTTGAAACTAATCTGTCCCTTTGACACAAGATCACGAAACTCTGCTTCGGTTATATTCATCTGCTTTGAGAGTGTAGCAGCAACGTTAACACCACGTGTAGCAAACTGGAGAAGCTGATCACCCATTAATCTGCCCTGACCAGCAACTGTGGTAAAGATTCGGCCTATATCCTCATAGGATCCGCCAGTCATCGCTGCTGCTCCAGCCACACCCTTTAAGTAAGAGAGCATCTCCTGGGAATCTTCAATACCTGTGGCCACAAGCTGAGAAGCAACTTTTGCTGCATCGTCAAGTCCGTAAGCAGTACCCTTCACGGACTTGCTTACCGAATCCATGATGGCTTCTATTTTGGCAGCGCCTTCCGCTGTTTCACCAAGAAGACCTCGAAGCTGAAAGTTAGCCTGCTCAAGTTTTAAAGCTCTGCTCCAACCACCACTCGTTATCGGCTCAGCAATAGAGCTAACAAGATTGCTTCCGAACCTCATTGCAGCATCAGTAAGATTCTCAAGAACTCTCTTACCGATTATTTCTAAAGTAGAAAATCTGGCAGTGACAGTGCCTATTGCCTCACCAACGTTATTAAGCGAGAAACGTTTTATACTCTCAGAAACATTTTCTATTCCTTGAGTGGCGCCCTCAAACTTGAGATCTTTTTTGAGCCTATCAAGAGTTCCTCTTGATTGCTCGACGTTTTTATCAAACTTGCTATTGTCAAACACAAGTTCAACAACACGTTTATCAATAGAACTCATGACTTAGTAACCTCTTTCCAAACATTCTCAGCTATTGCATCGAAAATCGGCTTCATAGCGGGATTGATGTAATCCCTTCCCTGCACATATCCGCCGTTTCCCGTCGCATGGCCATATTGAAGTAAGATCGCTATTGGGATTCCGTCTTTGGTTAAATTATCGTTAGACCAGGTAATGGATATTTCCTTATCGTTCATGCGAATTTTGTATTTCCATGAACCCGCAGTTTTACCGGTATCTACCGGGGTATTCTCTGATAATGCTTTTACTCCGAGTTCACCGTAATGATCGAGCTTGTTATAGATTTTTCTTTGCTTAATAAGCTTAAAAAAACCATCAATGTTATCAAAATTTCCTCTGTGTCTTATCTCGATCATGATTTATCCTTTCGAGTGATGTTTAGCTCTCCTTGCTGCATTGAGGCTGGATCGCTTTGCATACTGCTCGTTTCTATTCATCTTCCTAGGTTTCTTGTTCTTCTCATCGCATACTTTAATCAATGTGATTAGTCTATTCAGATGCCATTTCTGACATTCGAACGGAATCTGATATGCGATCATCCAGTAATAAAGAATCTCGGATGTGATTATCGGCTGGGATCTTCCCTTTTGATTTTCTTCATTAGAAAACCAGGTTGCCGTCATCGGGTCATTTATATACTCAACAATTTTCTTCGTCTCAGAATCTGGTATACAGTAATATGTTTTTGGATCAACGTTCTGTGTGAGGGTCATGCACCTTATATAGTCAATGGCTTCTTCTTTTGTTTTTTCATATCGCTTGTCTAGATAAGGCTTATGCCATTTTGATTCCCATTTCGAAATCGAGACGAGAGAATGCTCAAGAACGACGGTTTGTCGTTTAACGACTATAAATTCATTAGTAAGAGGGTTGAAAATCTCTGTTTCTGGAATCTCGATCTTGAGCATTCTTTTGATCTCCTTTGACAGTCTTATTTAGCGAGACTGGCTCTCTTTTCGTCTGCTGCCGCCAATTCGTCTTCGGTAAATTCGGGAATGATTGCGTTAATGAATTCGCTGGCTTTCTTTTCGTTTGTTACCAGCTCCATATAAAGCTGCTCAAACGCTCCGGTCTGAGAAAATGCTGTAGAAAGTTCTTCAGATTTAATAAACCTTCTACCATCCTCGGATTTCTCACCGTAGGCTTTGAGAATGATGATGCGGAACCATTTGATAAGTTCTTCTCTACTCTGAGCTTTGACGATCTTATCGAGATACTCGCTCATGCCACCCTTTGTAGTCAGTTCCATTTCCATTAGCTCGGGTTTTGAGAGATTGAAGTAGAAATCTTCCTCTCTCTCGTTGCCTTTGAAATCCACATACTTAATGGTTTTCTTGATCATCGTGTTTGTCTCCTTTTCTTATAAAATTTAAAAAAGAGAGGGAATGCAGAATTTGCACGCCCTCTCAATAAACGAGTACAATATTTTGGAATCAGGTTGTTCCGGTAGTTCCGGTAGTACCCATCATACTGATAACGGTTGCTGGATCCGGAAGTGTCGGATCAGCGTTTTCTGTTCCGTAGAGAAGATTCTCAAGGGCAGTGAGTTTCGCATCATCGGCCTTGGTGGAATCAATCTCGATATGAGCCGTGGGCTTAAACGGAGCCGGCAGAGCAACCGGAGTAGTTGAAGCCTCCCAAGAGAAGTTAATAGCATCCGGAGAATCGTTAACCGTTCCATAACTCTTCTCAGACGGTGAAACTGTTGCATTATACACCAGATGCAGTTTGTAACCATGCGCCGTTCCTTCAGTATCATTACCAATCAGTGTACGGTAAGAGAAACCAAACGGCTTTCTTGCCTGCTGACCTGCATACACACCGGGTGCAATCTCCTTAGAACCATCGCACTCCATGAACTCATCCGGATAGGTGAATGCCTCGATCGTGGCACCGTAGTCCTCAGTTGCACGCAGAGACAGATATTTGATATTATCCGCATAAAGATCGTTTGTATCGCCGCCGGAAGGAGACTGGTTAACAGCAGTCAGACCATTCCAAGCGACACCAACATCATAAGAACCGTCAGCCTTCTGAGGAAACAGAACACCACGGTCTACACCGGTTTCGTAAAGTTTTTCGCCGGGATTATCCCAAGTAATTCTAGGCATATCTAGACCTCCATTAATAGTAAAGAATAAAATTTTCGTGTATTAAATTGTCAACAATAAAAGAAGTCTCGAAACGGATGTAAGGAAATGCTCCAATCAAAGCCTCTATTAAATCTGTATCCGCATTCTTGTGTATCAGCTGAACGTTGTAACTTCTCTTAAAAACATAAGCCTTATTATTCGCGTACTGTGTTTCTCCGTCTCTCAAACGGTACACAATACACGGAAAAGTCAGCTTTATGTTTTCAGGAGGTCTGTAATACACTTTATTCGATCCCAGGATCTCTTCGAGCTTGTACTGAAGCTCAACCCGTTTGTCCGTCGGGGTCGGCATTATACACACCTCCTATCGTAATGATCAGTCTTGGATACTCAACTTCTACGCTCGTTGCTTTGAATTTGGTTCCCATCCACTCGACATATCGGATCTGATGAAAATGATTCGTGGCAAAGGGGTCGGCAACGATACTGATCTGATTGTTGATATTCAGGTCGTCATTCTCTTTGTCGCTGGCTGTTACCCATTTTTTGTTAAAACGAAGAATGTCACCGTAGTAGGATTTTTCGGTATTCTCTTCGGTGAAAGTACCCGGATATTCAAGACTTTCTACCGACTCCATAAATCCTACTTTGCCAAACCACTTTGCCATAAACTTACCTCATTTTGAATTTATCAGGTTTCTCCAGTCTCACCCGTTACACGTCTGGGCTCAACAGTTGTAGAGGAATCGGTAGCACCGATAGCCAGAACAATCGCGGAGAACGGTTTCACCAGAGCACCGGAGCATCTGGTCTCAATCAGATATTTCATCTGGTTGTAATCGATATCAAAGTCCTCGAAGGTTGTGGTCTCACCACCCTTATCGGCACCAATGTTGTAATCGGACAGGTTAACGATGATACCGATAACATCTTTGTTTGTCTGGATCTTAAATCCTTCCAGAACCGGAACAGTTACGATCTCTTTCACACGCAGGACAGTTGCCAGCTGTGCTTCAGAAGTGTACAGGAAATGACCCATCTCATCCTCGAGAAGCAGCATCTCAGCCAGCCAATCTTCAGTCGTGAACAGCGTCGGGTTACCGGAACCTTTGTAATCCTTGCGAGCCTTGATAGCCGCACGGATGAAGTTCTTGGCAGTCTTGGAATCGTCGGCACCGGCAGTAACACCCTTAACGATGGTGTACAGAGCAGCGTCTTTAGCGATCGGACGGATATGATCCTCAGAGATATGATCCTCATCAGCTGTGGATCTGCCGTCACCGATCAGGATAGCACGGGCCAGTTCCTCTTCGAGCATCATGCGCATCTCGCCTTTCAGCCACCGGATAACGTCGAAATCGGTAATATCAATGACGTCATCACGATCCATCTTCTGTTTCTTGTAGATGGTCTGCGGATCGGTAGCGCGCTTGAGCAGCGTGAAGACCTCTTCCTTCTTCAGATTTCCTTTGATGTAACCCTTAGCTCTGGCCTCTTCCATCGTGATATTAGCGAACATGCTCTTCACGCGGGAGAACGGGGTGTGGTGCGTTCCGTTGATAACCTTGTTTACCCAGGTCATATCTCTCTGGATAAACTCCGGAGGATTGTTCAGGCTCTTAGCATCCGGAAACAGGTAATCGATATCGGCAATGCCATAAGTCTGGGCAGATCCGTCTTCGTTAGCGATATCGCCGATAGCATGAGCCAGAACGCCGTTCTCCATATGCTCAATAACAGCCTCTCTCATGGAACCCAGTCTCTTAGCATCTTTAGCAATCTCAGCGAAATCTGCGTGGGTGAGCGTACGGCTCGGAGCCATCATGTCAGTATCAAATACATTGTGCTTCATTACATTTTCTCCTTCTTCATCGTTGTGTTTGACGTCGTCATCGTCGTCATCGTCGTCATCTTTTTCGTCGTCTTCTTCAAGCGCTCTATATACCGCAAAAGCGGCTTTCTTCTGTTCCTCTGTCAAAGTCTTGAAGATTTCATCGACGCTTTTACCTGTGTCTTTTGTATCTTCAGGTTCATTCGCGTGTTCGATATCTTCCGGCTTTACAGGATCAATTTTCTCAATCTTCTTCACTTTTCCTTCCTCTTTTTCGGGCTCGTCTATATCTGTGTGCTCGAGTTCGAGACCGGTATAAATGATGGCTTCCTCAAGGATCTCCTCTCCGGAGTGTTCTAGAACAGGATTATCGATGTAGGCCCCGGGATTGGCTCCGGCAAGCACTAGACTCACTTCTCTGATATCGCCATGATATACATCTCCGCCTCTCTGAGTGAGGTTATTGGCATAAATAGAAAGTGCTGTGATATCGCCGTGCTCGACCGCAGTTTTCATCAACTGAGCATTTGGACTATCGTTAAAAGCACCAAAAGCTCGTACGCCGTCTTCCTCGTTTTTCAGAAGAGCATGACCGAGCACGTTAGAAGGATCGTTGTGCTGATGCTGATATACGAGAGGAACCGTCAAACCGTCGCAATGCTTGAAAGCATCTTTTCGTATGGTTCTTCCGTCAGAGCACAAAAGATCGTTTTTAGTAGCCCAGCCACTAAAATCATATTTTTTACTCATTTTGAATTTCACTCCTGTCATTTAATGTTTCTAACCCATTTTTCTGTTTAAACTGCTCATTTGACTGATTGAGGTTCTTGTTTCTGAGAACATCGGCGTCAGGATCATCAGAAGGTTTGAATCCTACGATCTGTCTAAATTCGTTAGATGTGAGAATTGCATTTCTGGTGAATTTATCAGCAATCTCTGCCAGTTTATCCACCGGTACTAACTTGAAAGGTTCTCTAAAGAAAACAATAGACTGCATCTGAGTACGAGCAGTCTTGGTGAGAAACTTTCTTTTATATTCGTTACAAATCGCAGAAACTATGGGTTCAATGGTGTTGTTAATGTAATTCAGACTTGTCTTCTCGTCGGCTGTACCCTTAAGAATCTCCTCGGTCATTCCCAACTGGCTGTATAGCATACTCGTTAGATACTCAACTTGCTTCATAAGGTTGTTGTCAACGGAACGATTAAGCTGCGTTATACGTTCAGCACCATCTGTATATGCAATGCCGTATTTGGATCCGGCAAGCTGCATCTCAATGTCTTTCCGTCTATTCTCGGCCTGAATTCTTCGAGCTTCTGATTTGATCACATAAGGAAGCTGAATAATCAAATCCAATTTTCCTGAGCCGCTCTGCTCGTCTACAGCGTCTAAGAGATTTAATTTCCTTATAAGTCGCTGAAGAGTAGAGTTCGGTTCATTCATGATCGAATAGAACGGATTCTCAATAATTGCGACCATGGATTTTGGCAGTTTGATAGTTTGCCGTCTTCCGTCTCGCTCGTTGTATAATTCCACCTCTACATGTGCTGGATACCACTGAATAATCTTTCCTGTGCGCATAGATAAAATGTCATATGCGCCACTTGTAGTCGGATTTATCGTGGTTTCAACCGGTACAACTGCTACTGCGCCCTCTTCAAGCATCGAAAGCACAACGTCCTGAATAAACGCTCGTGCTGTCTGATCGATGTTGGCTTCAAGCGTCAGGCAATTATTAAGACCGGAGACTATTTCTTCTGTGTATCTCCCGTTATCATCCAGCCTGACATGCTTAATGCCGATAGCAGCAACATCCATTGATATGCGGTTGTATAGTGCCATTACAATGGAGCGTTCTGTACCAATTCGCCTTATTACTCGCTGCGGGGAATAATAAAAGCCAGGGCCGTAGTCCCTGACTCTCTCTGTTTCTCCATAGCGGAAAGCGTTCCATGCGTGTTGGAGGCGATCTGAAAATTTAGGCATTTCTACCTCCAGTTATATATTGTTGTTTTTCTTATATTCATCCCACATTTTTTGTTTCTGCAATTCATCGAGCATATCCGAATACTGAGACATAGTCGGGGCAACGTCTTTCATTTTTTCATACTGATTCCCAACTCCAAGTCTATCAGCGGTCTTCTTATAACGATCATCCAATGCATCGGAGTATGCTTTACGCCATGCTTTATCAACAGCTTTAAGATAATCCGGATCTTCTACTCCGCTTTGAAATTTAGCATTGATGGATTCCAATTCTTTATTAAAAACAACAGTCGCATCATTATAGGCCTTATACCATTGCGTTTTCATGTCTTCACTTAATGAGTCGATTTCTTTATCTCGTTTTATGCTATCTTTCTCCTGCTTTTTCTCATTTCTATACTGCTCTCTGGCTGATTTGAGATCCGTTTTATATTTATTTCTAGCGTCATCCCACTTTTTAGCATATTCCATAGCATTCTTATTCTGCTCATCGATGTGCTCTTTTGAGAGGGTTTCTCCACGTTTATAGTGACTATCTATCGCTTTCTCTTTCTTAGCGACCTCATCATTAAGCTCTCTTCGGCGATCCTTCCACGCTTTCTTGAGCTCCGCCTTCCGAGCTTTGTATCGTTTTCTCGGAGAATCTGCACCATGGTGATAAGGATCTTCGCCGGATCCCCATGGATATCTTCCCGAGCGTTTCGGCATTCCATAATGTTCTATATGATCGCGAACATGTAAATAATCTCTCCAATCGTTGTTACCGTAATAATTCATTTTGAAATCCCCCCCCCGATTATTCAAATGCTTCCGGGGTTCTCTGGTATGCTACATAAGCGTCTAGTAGAGCTGCGACATTATCGATCTTCTCTTCCCTACGCTTCTTAAGCAGTTTTCTGTTTCCGTTAGTATCTTCGATCGTAATGCAGTTACCCATCGTAAACATCATAAGCTGCTGGTCAAAGATAAGTTGTCTCTCCTCGGCTAGAATCTTAATCTCGCCAAGTGGAACCGATTCCGTCTTAGCTCCCTGAATGACTTTCTCTACTCCGAAAGGTCCGTTCTCACTTTCCCATCTCTCGACAAAAGCTTTAGCATTATATGGATCAAATCCGAAACATCTGACATCATAGGAAGAGTCGACAATGAACTGATCGAGATCCTCGTAGACTTCCATCATGTTGAGAACTGTTCCATTCATGACAATGAGGCTTCCTTCTTCAAGAAATTCGTCGTATTTAAGTCTTAACGCTGCCGGCAACTTCTTAAGTGTAAGCTCTGTGATATAGCTTCGAACTTTAACCCCGAATCCGCCTCTGGGTAATGGAAATAGGAAAGTAAAAGCGCAGAAGTCGTCACCTTGCGACATATCTGCGCCCATGCTACACGCCATATTCCAATAGTCTCTTTTCCTATGAGGTATAGTTTCTTCGTATGTGAAGAAATATGTATAACCCTCCATCGGGATGCCAAATCTTTTTGCTAAGATATCGTTTCTCGTTGCCGGGGCATTCTCGGCTCGTTCTACATCAAGCTGATAAACTTCATAAGTGACAGTTTTGCCAAGATTAGGATTAGCCTTAAGCCATAAATCAGGATCAGCTACTTCTTTGATATCATCGAGCTTGTAATACCATATAGAGACGTGTGGATTAACGTAATTCCCCTTAAGGATGTCCATTAGTTCCATCTTTATGGTATCGCCTATACCATTTCTCACTGTTCCTTCACTACTGGTGGCCAGAATTAGATAATCGTCTAATTTGGAAGCACCCTGCTCGATTGCACCGATAACATCCTCTTTGATATCTCCTGATAACCACTCGTCAGCATCGGCAATTTTACACCTAAGACCCTGAAGTTTTTGTACACTCATGGGTCTGATCTCAAGAAGGGAACCCGTAAGGAAATTCTCTATGCCTTTCTTGGTTGATGCCAGCTTTACTCTATTGGCCTTTGACCCTGTTGTATTTTGAATTGAGCCTTCTGTGAGAAATTTAAACAACGGTCCTCTGGCTCTCGTGATGGATGTACGAATCGGGCTTAGAATTTCTTCAGCCTGCTTCATAGTCGGAGCTGTAGCTATCTGATGAGTTGTAGATGTATCGACGTTGAGATAATAACTCTGTATAGTCGAAACATACATCGACTTGGCTGCTCCTCGTGCTACAATTAGGTACTGTTTATTTACCAGTCTTTTCAGCACCCGTTTTGTTACATAACGTCCGCCTTTTCTATGATTCATATACGGAACATAGATCGACTTCTCCACATAGTAGTACCAACCAAATACCTGCTCGGCCCATAGTTTAAATGAGTCTAGCAGTGTAAGATCAGATCCGTCAGTCAAGGTGAGTTCATTTTCACAATACCGGACATAACCCTCCACCGCCTCATCGTCGTAATACACCCCGGGATTCTCAATGAGGGCGTCTATGCGGTCCATTTCCATGGCGATTTCTTTGTTTATCGGAATTTCACCACGAACAACCTGATCTCGAAATAAGGCATAATACTTCGGTACTGCTGTGTTTGATAAACTCATTGATTTAAACCTGTAAATTTGGTAGAATATGATTTTAGGAGGATTTAAACTATGGAACAAAGATATACGGATGAACAGATTAAACAAATGCTGGACATCAAAGACTTTAGATCTATATCCGCCAACAAGATACGCGATTTCGCCTCCCTAATTCCGAACATGGAAAAAGAAGTAGTCTTAAATAATGCTGGTAAAGTAGCGCTAGCGGCTATGGTTGTAGCTTCAAGTATGCTCGGATTGAGGGTTGTAAATGATAAAAAACTTCTAAAGTAACTATCATTTCTTCTTAGGTTTCATATATTCAGCAATACTTGTCCATGGGATCGGTGTCGTATTACCACTGCTATCAGTAGTAGTCTCTCCCATTTTTCTTCGAATATAGACCTTGCCTACTGAGGAAAGGGTCAGAGCCGCTAATGAAACTCCCGTTCCAACGACAACTCGATCCAACACATTATAAACCCTATTTTGCATCTGATTGTACTCGGAATTTGTTAATTCTCTGAGTCTTTTCTCCTTTGAGAGCCGATTAATCTTGCGGTCAAGTTCTTCATCGGTTAATGCGCCTGAGTTCCTAGCCGCTCTCCGCGCTTCTTTTACAGCCGCTTTATGTTTCTTCTTTAACTCTACTTGTTCACGTTGAGCAGATGACCTTTTACCACCAGGCGCACTAGCTCCATGATGATATGGATTCTCTCCAGACCCCCAAGGGTATCTTCCCGATCGTCTTGGAATACCGAAATGCTCTAACGATGCGCTCGGCAATAGATCCAAACCGAAATAAATATTATCCTGCATTGTCTTCTTCTCCATTAGGTGGATCTACGAATACGTTTAAACGCCACTCATACTCCTGAGTCTGCTTGTTCATGGCTTCGATAGCAAACGAACTTGTAGGTGGATCAAACAGCAACCGTACCTTAAGATACACATAAGACTTCACAAGGTTCAAATCTGTGGAATCATTTACCAAAAAATCGCCCCACAAACTGGCGCTATCAGCTGTGAAAATGTTTGATGGTCCTACGCCGAGCTGATTAAGTATTACAAATACCGAGTTGGTGTGTAGTAATATCTGCTGATCGAATGCCGTGTAATCATTTTGAATACCAAGCATCAGCTTCACAGACTCGAGTATGTTCTCTGGCGCTGTAATTGGTGTACTGTCAGCCATATCATTTCTCCTTATCGCCAGGGACAAGTGTCGTTCGGTCGTCTCTCTACAAACGGTTCAAGAATCGACAGATCTCCGTAATGTATGGCGTTATGCGTGTTAATAGATACACAAATTAGATTATTAGGATCAACTAGTAATCGAGAATGTTCCAATACATCGAGCTTTCCGATTGGATTCATGTGATGGACAATTAACCTTCCAGTGATCTCCATCCCAGGAATGCCAAGATCACAACCTTTATCACGAATAATTACATCTCGCCTAAGACGCCGCCACTCATCCGATGTATAAAAGACTTGATTCAACCATCTGTCATATCCAAAAGTCTCTTCACCAATGGAACCACCTATCACAAGATATCGAAGACGCTCTTCAAATGTCTTAAGAGCGGAAAGCTCGTCATATGTCTTGATCTTCGTACTCATCTCTTGGCGTACCTTGATAAGATCTCATAGCGCTTAATGCGTTGGCATATAGTTCTTCGACTCTCTTCTGAGATTGTAAGGCTTCGGTCTTAGCCGTAATCAGTTCCTTCTGGCGTTCAAGAATTTCGTTCTCAATGCGCTCCTTTGTAGATCCTAATTTTAGAAAATGGGTAATAACCTGCGAAGAAGCTGTACCTTCTCGTATTTGCTTTTCGGCAAGATCATATGCCATGGCTATTACCTGGTTTTCCCGTGCCTCAGGGGTGATGGCGGGACGAACCCTCGTTTTCTTTTTTGTAGAACTTGGCTGCCCCATATTTCCTCCTGAGATTATTTTTATTTAATTGGTATTTGGTATTAGATTTGGATTTCTTTTCTAGAGGTACATGATACCCGCAGTGGGTTTTAGGTGCACTTTGTCTGTAGTTTTATCACGGAAAGGAGACAAACGAGAGAAAGGTGAAAAGCAACTAGGAGGTCAGATACCATGTACCCCCGGAAAAGAAATCCAAACCAAAACCCATTTTGGTCCCCCGGGGAATTTTGGAGGACCGGGCGCGAT
>Ga0326513_10000123_pt1 | contig 60119 bp, 86 predicted proteins | sample 2_2465_0518_D_FD_203654 | JGI IMG/M metagenome (GOLD analysis project Ga0326513, IMG submission 203654) | Bovine rumen microbial communities from UC Davis, California, United States - 2_2465_0518 | ecosystem: Host-associated > Mammals > Digestive system > Stomach > Rumen | place: USA... | reverse complement strand
ATGCTGGAGGGGGGCCATTTTTTCGAGCACCCCCCTATGGGTCAAATATAAGATATTTATTTTTTATTATATCTCTTGTCTGTCGTCTGGTTGTTGAGTCTACATTCAAGCAATACTCAGATCAACAATAGTACTTGTTAATGTTTTTAACACTTTAGACTTTCTTCTCGTAAACTTTCTTGTAGAGGTGGAGGAAGTCTAAATCGATGATTTGATTAATTGCATCATCAATGATCCTGTAGTTCTCCTTTGGTGTTAGTTGATCTGATGTCTTGGCAACACGGGCAAGGTAGGCACAAGTGCCATAACCATGCGATGTATCAAACTCATACCATTCGTCCCATTGTGTAAACGGATCCCATGGATTATCTACAGTAGTTAATGCTACAGCAGGCTGCATCAGTATCTCCTTTCTATTCGGGCTATTATATACAGCAAGTATTCGCTGTTATAACGGGCCTACTATATAGAACTTACATATAAGACTCTATATAGGCAGTGTATATTTACAATATGAAATAGGGGTTATATTAAAGAAAATCGAAAATAGAGAATCAAAAATCGAAAATAGAAAATCGAAAATAGAAAATCGAAAATAGAAAATCAAAAAATCGAAAATAGAAAATCAAAAATCGAAAATAGATAAAACAAAATGATTAAAACAAAAAGTAATAAACAACTAAGTTAAAAACAAGGTCTAAAAATAATCGCATTATGGGGGAGAAATAAAAATATAAAAATGAAAAAGAAATACCCCCTATTTAAAACAGATAACCAACATTGGGTTAGAAATCACCATGGTTTTAAATAGGGGGGTATTTTTTTCAAATATAAAAAGAGTTATTTCAGGTTCTTACTAACGGTTGAAACAGAAACGCCAAGGCGATCTGCAATCTCTTTCTGAGTATATCCAGACGCTCGCATTGCTTGCATCGTAGATATCTGAGCAGGAGTTAATGTTCTAGATTGCTTTGGTAATGCTAATTCTTTCACTCGATCTTTATCGGAAGCATCGAGGAGTTGCTTCAATTTTGTATCATGAATAGCACCAGCTTGAATAGCTTCCCATTCTTTATCAGTAAAATAAATTTTAGACTCTTTACCATTAGCACCAACTCTAAGTCTTGCTTCTACCATAGCTCTATTGCGAAGCTTACCCATCTTATCTTTTGAAATATCCGGATTATCTTGCTTTTGCTTCTGAACTATGCTCTCAGCCAACCTATTAGCTTCTCTCTCTTTTGGCTTATTAAGATTGGCTAATTTAAGTTTAGCATCGAGGCTCTCTACTTCTTTAGAATATACTTTTGCGGCTTCACGATTATAAGTAAGTTTACCGGTAGAATATATTTCTTTACGAGCATCGTTGGCCATTTGCTTCATAGTGTTTGCATAATTAGCATACTCAATTTCGATAGGATGCCTCATAGGCGAGACCAAAGTCATCGCATCATTGGTCTCGGCCATTTGCGTTGACTTTTTAGTTCTTAAAACTTCTGTGGTCTTTGTTTTTGCACCTTCTATTTTTTTGGTCTGCCACTTATGAGTGTCGGCATTCCAATACTCGGTTTTAGTATAGTATTCCTCAACTCTCTTAGATGGCTTAACAACTTCCTTGCCTTTCTTGGGATCAAAATATCGCATCTCGTCCCAGGACTGCTCTCCGGTATAAGGATTGACATTAGGGTTACCCTTTGTCTTCAGAACCGTTTTCTCAGAACTTGCTCTCGAAACGATGGTTGATGCGCCAACAGATTCACGACCATATTCGTTCTCATGGGCCATCCACTTATTCTTAAGCTCCGGAATATTGTTATCGTATTCACTCTTCTTGTAATCAAGGTTATGCTTCTCAGCATCGATTACAACCTGAGCATGCTTTACCGCTTTAGCAATATCCTCAGATGGTGCGCCTTGAAGAGTCATGTCTGTGATGAGATTCGAAACCTTACCCATTTCGGTTTGCTTGTTCTGTTTAGTCATCACACGCATACCTTCTCTGGCAGGGTACGCTTCTCTAGGATCAAAGCCAACGAGTTCCTTCAGATACTTATCTTTACTTGGATCTTGAGTTTTGATTCTTACTCTGTCATTCACTGGTATGACTATTACACTATCGCCATCAAAGTCTGCTCCTGATAATCTGGAAGCCACATGACTGTTTATACCGACAGCATCTTGAGAATCGCCAATGAGTGATTTGCCATCTTTCTGCCTGTTATTAACAGTAAGAGTTGGAATCTCAAATATACCTTGATGAGGATGCCTTATAAGTACAACTTTGTCGCCATTATTATAAGTTGGAGCATAGATCTCGTTATCCTTAAGAGTGTCAACTGGTAATATAACTTTTGTACTCTGACGAGGTAATGAAGCCGCTTTAAGATCTACAGCATCTCTATCACAAGCGTCCGCGAATTCCTGCAACAGCATTCTCTTTACGGTTGGGTTGTTGTAGTTCTTAATCTCTTCAAACTGCTCTTGTCTCTGAGCAACGGCGAGGTTAAGCTGCTTATGGACTAACTCTCTTGGCTGTTTTGAAAGAAATTGGGACGAAAGAGATTTACTCCACTCGTCCCAGTCGCCTTCATCGTTAACTCTGTTTATAAGTGATAGTTTCTCATTGCCATTTTCATCAGTATACCAACGCTGTCCGTTTTTCTTGATTTCTGCTCCAAACGGATTATCGGCCGGTGTTCCGTCCTTCTTCCTTTCTATTGGTTTGAGGACGGAGTTCTTCTTATCACCCATCATAGGTGTATCTTTATGCTTACTAGTATTAAATATAACATCAACACCATCAGGCATGTCATCTTTATACATAGCCATACCTTTAAGATAGTGTGTGCCATCAACAAGTATTCTTACCTGAGCATAATTCTTATCACCAAGAGAAAGATCTTCTACACCCCTTCTTAAATATATAACTCCGTCCTTTTCAGAACCTCCGTCTTCGGCGTATTCGATCTTTATCCTTTTAGACGATAGACTTTCTGGGTATTGAAACACCGATTCCTTTGGCATGTTCGATAGATCGACTTCATACTTCATCAACGATTCCTTTTTGACTAAAGGTCTCACATCAGAAGCATCGTCTATCTTCTCAAGCTGCCATTCTCCAGTTTCTGGGTTCTTATACTCTTTTCTGTAAAGATCACCCCATTCGGTTCCTTTTGGACAAGCATACATGACATTTGTCTGCTTATCTTTTACAGTTGCTTGCTTTTCACCGATACCATAAACCCGGTATCCCTCAGCATCGAGAATATTAAGAGCCTGTTCAAACTTCTCTCTCGAAAGACTCTGACCAGTTATTGGGTCCTCAAAATATAATTCAGCACCTTTGCCGACATCGAGAGCTGCACCACGAGAATCAATCTGCTTAGCTATTGAATCAGCAACATTCCGAGATATAGAAGCCTTTGTTTCGTAATGCTCGCTCTTCTTTATGAGATCTCTAACAACGGACTCATTGACACCAAGTCTTTCAGCAATCTCCGTCTGACTATGCCCATCTTCGAGCATCGTTTTAGTCGTTGCTATACGATATAAAGTTCTTTCGTCTTTAGCTATAGCCTTCCACGCAACAAGATCGCCGGTGGACATCTCCATATACTCAGCAATCTCCTTCTGAGAATATCCTTCTTTGTTTAGGGCCTCAACCCTTGAAAGCCAATCGCCACTATGTTGATAAGGGTTCTTGCCCGATCCCCACGGATAGCGTCCGGATCTACGCTTAACACCATAGTGCATCAATATCTCTTCCGCTATGTGGTTCATAGTATTAAGCCCTTTCTTTTAGTTCATTTATTAACTTGTCAAAATATACAATCTTGTCCATGATTGGCCCGATTACGGTAGCATCTGGCTGATCCGAAAAAATATCATTATTCTGATAAATTCTTGTTTCAATCTGTATGTCGCCAGGTTTTACCATATACTCCAAACAAAAAAGAGCAGCGTATACATAAAGCTGCTCCATATGAGCCAGTGTGGTTCCAGACTTATAATCATGGATCCTTAAAATATCATGCTTATTGAATGAGATTGTGTCTGCCGTTCCAAAGCAATTCCTAGAATAGTAGAGAACTTGCTCTGGTTTCATCTTGAATCCTATTGCATCATTAACATAAGTTTTTAAGTTGTTAAATATAGAATCAAAGTCTATAGAATTCATTACATATTCGGGTATTCCGTTATCTAATAATTCTAAAACTATTGATTTCTTATCATAATTGGTCAACTTAAACCCATGCTTTATATGCTTGCAAGCCTCGTTATGCAGCAACGTTCCAATTTCCGTAGCATAATAAGCATTTATTCTTTTGTATAGATCGTCCTCGTCATAATTTATCCAATGATACTTACTAGCCCCGAGGAAGGCATGTTGTCCTTTTAGATCTGAATGCGGATTGAAGTCCATTTAATACCTCCTGCTCGTTTTCAGGATATACGAACGCGCAGAAAGACATTTTGTTTAAAATATCGACATAGTGATCCTGAAGCGGTCTCCTGTCGGCGTTAGTCTCTCTTTTGCATTCAAGCATTGCCCATTTGTCCTCATAGAGAATAAGAAGATCTGGGAATCCTTTTCTATACGGGTCGTGCTTTTCAACAATGCAACCCGGAAACAGTCTTTCGATCTTCTCAATCAATTCTCTTTGGAATTCGCTCTCTTTTTTCATATCGCACCTCAACATAAAAAGAAGGACGGTAATGTCCAAATTGGCACATTCTCATCCTTCTCCTCCTATAAAAGGGTGTGTAGATTTTGCGGAGCAAAAAAATATAGAAACTACTTAGTCTCCTCATCAGGCACATCTATAACGACGTCCTTATCGAGCGTCATAAGAGCAACGACGGCATCACAGAACACCTGCATAAGCCCGAGTGTCTCTTCGCTAACCTTATCGAGGCTTTCTTTAGTGCAATCACCAAGTTCCTTGGCAAGATCGTCGTACATGATCTTGATGGCATTACCACTTCTTCTTGCGTCTTCCACCGTTAGAACAGTCTTTTTCATCTGAAAATCCTCCTGAATTCTTGTAAAAACTGTAAAAATATCAAATTTTTGCCAAAATTGGCCAATTTTGTACAAAAGTGGCCAATTGGCCACTTTCATTTTAAAAGTGGCCACGCTCAAACCCTTGCAATTACTGGGGTTGAGGGTTCTCTGGCCAAAAGGCCACTTTTTTTCGCATATTTATATAAAAATAATTTTTTCTTTTTCCCATTAATTGAAAAAAAAAGTGGCCAAGTGGCCAGCAAAGCTTGAAACCCTTGAAATTTCAACGTTTTTTGCTGGCCACTTTTGATTTTAAAAGTGGCCAATTGGCCACTTTTTCTGGCCAGCGGCCACTTTTCTCACAATTAATCCTCTTCATCAGCGTACGTCAAAGTGTAATCAGAGTCGCTATTGTATGAAAAATATAGCGGTCTTCCGCCATCGAAGTACGCGATGATGTGGTCTTCATACTCGTCATACCGAGTGGCTAGCATAGCGTACCCCAGAAACAACTTCGTAAAACCTGCTCGATGCACACCAATGTAAGCAATTTTTTCAATTTTCTTGCCATTAAGCACCATTTCGGCTTTAAGTCTAAGTCGTCTTCTCAGTATCAGATTCTTTATCATCTCGATCATTCTCGTCACCTTCTTTTGGAAGCCAGTAGTATTCGTCAAACAGACATCCTGAATCGGCAAATATAACATTCGTAGGCTTAACTTGCTCAACGGTTCCATCCTCATACTCAACCAAGGCAAGTGTCTGCGCTACACCTATTACTTCTATCCATTTGTGGAACATTGCCTTTCTCGGCCCATCTTTAAAAGACTTTTTCGAAATATAGCAAGGTCTTACGTCATTATGCGGTTTAACAAAGTTGTCGCCAATTTTCGAAATAGCCATCCAAATATACTTATTGTCCTCGATTCTGTCTTTTATGTTTTTTAGTTGGCGATTCATATCTCGTAATTCATCAACTATCTTGTCCTCGGCTGTCTTGGCCATTTCCAAATATCCTCCCTTCTGCATACTTCTTAATGTTGAAGTTCTTCTTCTGTGTTAGCGCCCTCGTTATAGCAAAGTCGATGTCGCTTCTTGACTTAAGGTGGTAGTAATACAGATCTGTGTAAGGTGTATTTCTTCTATCTATACGTCCGGAAGCTTGCACCGTAGCTCTATAACTGTAATTCTGACTGAAAAATATGGTTGTATCTGTCGTTATGCAGTTCCATCCTTCAGAACCGGCAGTATACTGGACCAGATATGCCCATTCCTCTCCACTCGGAACCGGCTCATGCTTATGACCGTTCCATTCCCCAAATATCCAGTCCATCTCCTTTAGCAGATTCCTAAGTCCATCTAGCTCATAGTCAAAGTTGTAAAATATAACAGCCTTCTTCTTATCAAGTAGTATCTCTCGTACTGCTTCGTACCTTGAGGGATCGTCATTTACGATGTGCCTCAAAATATAACAAAGCTCACCTGCGTTCTGGATTGGCTCTGGAAGCCCGTTATTTGACTTGTAAGGGTTGAATTGAGTGCGTTTGACCCATTTGTACTGATTGCTATCAAACTCCGTGAAAATATCAATGTGGTGTTTTTCTGCCTTATTACGATAGTCCATATCCACAAGGATCTCTTTTCTGAGTCTTATAAGCTTTCCGGTATTGTAGTACTTCTGTACTTTTGGGAACTTTACTCTTGGTGCGTAGATCACATGCTGCTGTATGAAGTCCGTCTTGTGTTTGTAGAACCTATTCGCTATGAACACAGGAATATAATCCATCCATGTATCTCCTGGTGTAGCGCTAAGTAGTATCCACTTGTTGGACCTTGTGATGTGTATGAATGACTTGGACCATTCACCATACCCAACTACTCGCTGCTCATCAAATATAAAGAATGCATTCTTAACATTCAGATACTTCTTGATATTATTCCATGAGTCGATTACAACCTTGTTAGCATACCCGTTTTCTTCAGGGTTTACAGACAAAGAAAAAGGAGCAAGTTCCTGCTCCCATTCTCCTTTGTCCCTTTTCTGAGCCGTTGTGATTATGTACAGATCCCTTGGCCATATCATGTTGCCATTTGGATTAGACAGGTCACCGTGGTTCTCTTTGTAGAAATATGCCAACGCTGTTCTCGACTTACCGGATCCTACGCCTCCGCATAGTATACTGCCGTTTTTAAGATGGTTTACCGCATCGAGCTGGTAATCATCTAAGCTGACCATTATTATTCACCGCTTTCGGTGCGGGCTTATGCATTTCGCGAACACCTTTGCTTTGTCTGTCTCTTAGGATATCCCGTATCTCTTCAAGGACTTTCCGGTTCTCACGAATTTCATCGCGTATCACTACTAATATGTTTTCCATCTTGTTTCTCCTTTAAAGTAGGGCTGTTTCCTTGACCGTTTTGCACAAAAATATACCGTTAAAGAAAGGAGACTTATGAGGACATTTAACCGATCCTCTAAGATCGGCACCCTGCAAATATAACTATATGAACGGATTGTAATCGAAGTCGTCATCCACAGGTTCTTCTGTTGCCGTCATATACTTTTTATACCTTTCCTCGTATGGGTTAGGTTCGGCAATAGCCCACATAGTTGCAAGATATGCTTTGATCCTATCGGTTCCACGGTCATTCCAATGACTCGGGCTAAGTTCAACGGATACGTTATGGAGGGTCAGGGAGTCGATAGCCGAAGTCATCTCCTCAGAATATAATGTGTCTCTTCCCTTTCCCTCAACGATGATATGGATATCCGGTGGATAATTGTCGAAGCGGGCTTTTACCGACATATATATTCTATGGTTGTCATAATCATAGGATGCCCCCGGAATATAAGATGTTGTTCCGTCTTTTCCCTTCTCTTTTACTCTTATGTTCCATCCTTCTTCGGCCATAATATCGCAGTTCTTTGCAACCTCTTCATCGAACTCCGCATTATAGTTCTTGAATGCGATAGCAAATTCTCTTATTCCGCCGTTAGGATTGTAATCGGTTGGCCTTCCGGAGAAGTTGCGGAATATAAGATCTCTGTCATCCAGCTCTGTGATTGCAAGACAATCTCTTCTTCTCTGCTTGTTATAAACTTTCTGAATCTTCATCATTTTTCTCCTTTTTATAATGGTCTTTTAGTATTGTTTTTAAATATGTATTACATAATAATTCTCGGGCCCATTCGTTAGAATTTTCCTCAGTCTTCACAGAATATCTCAACGTCTCCGTATTTTCCGATTTCGTTGCGAGCTTCTTCCACGAGTTTTTCGTAGTAAGACCTATCAATATCAGACTCACGCCCAAGGCCTTTAACCACTTCGGCTTCCTGCCAGTAATATCCTTTGGTACCGGTTGCGGCGTAATACTTTCCATCTTTTTCACGATATAAGAGTCCCCCACACGTTCCAGGCTTAACTGGGCAGAATAGACCAACTTTACCAATGAATCGTTTCTTTTCCTCATTTTCTCCTCCAAAGTCTAAATATAACGCCGAGGTAACAGACTTCGTTTCGCAAAGGTCTTCAAATTTGATTGGCTTCTTGGCAAACAAGGTCTTGAATACATAAGGAACTTGGAATTGGGTTCCGGTCGCAGTCCAAGCAGTTTGCACCGTTTCACCTGTTGATAATTTGAATTCGTGTTCACCATCTGCATACTTGGCAATATAGACGGCGTCGTTGACGAGGCACATACGATCGTACGTAGCTTCATGCTCAAACGTGTAACCGTACTTTTTACCGAATTCCATAACGAAATCAATGATTCCTTGATCTGCGTCAGGAATTTTAATAGAGTCTGTTTTAATGTGAGCAACTGTGTATCCTTTCTCCTGTACGGCGTGCTTGAGGTCTACCATAAATAAAGCCCCGCGTTTGGCAACGATGTTGTCGATGTTACGGGGATCTTTAAACGGGTTGTCGAATGATGCTGCGGTCAGACCATATACGGAATTGATCGCTATCTTCAGAGCCTGAGCAAGGTCTTTAGCTGCCGATTCATCCTCAAGATATTTGCTTAACTTACCACCCAGCATCTTACGAGCCTTGTCGAACTCTCCGTGTTTGATGCTGATCCTTGCATCACGGATATCCTGGAATCGCTTTGTGTACTCTTTACCGAATAACTGTTCCTGAATGATACTTGTCGGATGCATGGAAGCGATATCGAGTAGTGCGACATTATGGTAGATTCCGGGCTCTGCGTATACATATCCGCCTTCTCCAACCACTTCACCTCTATAAGTTGATTCTCTTTTGAATTTGTCATAGGTGTAGCCCTCAAAATATGGCTTACCCTTACAAGGCTCGGCAAGGTTTCGGTAATTGAATTGATCTTGTGGATGTCTGTTGCCTTCAAATATGATTTTGGTTGTAAGGCTATTGGTCGTATCATTTACCGTGCCACCAGCCACATCTGCTAATATCCTTCTGGCTGTCCAGTCAGCCTTTCTGGCATTGAATACCGCTTCTGTAGCGATTACATCGTTATCACAATACTCAGCAACCTCATTCCATTTCTCTTCAGGTACAGGCTTATCCCACGGCAGACCAAGTTCCTTGTGGTGAATGCCAAGCTCTATTTCGAATTTCTTAAGGCTTTGCTTCTTGGAGCTGAAGTCATACACATCCGTATAGCTTATGTTGTAAGCCTCTCTGAAAAATGCATTACGGTCGCCATCAATAATGCGCTGTGACAGATCGTATAGCTGCAGATTGTCATACCCAAGCAGTCTTCCATACAAAATATGATTGTCGTAGCGCCTGCAGTTGAATCCTACAAGATTGAATTCGAGGAGCTTCTCTATCTGATCTGGCGTAGGGTTTATAAGCCTTATAACCTTCCTACCCTCACCCTCACCTTTGTAGTTCACAAGGAACAGATTCGGGAATACCTCGACATCATAGAATACAAGACTACCATCGCCTTTAACCTGCATGGCAGGAGCATCTTCCGTGACTATTGAAATATCATCTTTGTCCGGATAGCAGAACTTCATCTTGGTCACAAGCTTAATACAATAATCAGGTTGATGGGTGCTCCCAGCAGCGAATGCAAATATAGCGCTCTTCATATCACTGACATCGTATTCTATCTTGTCCTCATATGCCTCCTCTAATATCTTGTGGATGAAGTCGATGGATGGCTTGGTCCCTGGGTGTATCTCTTTTCTGAGATTGCGCTCGATAAGGTCTCGGATGGCCTTCTCGCTCTTCATTCTCTCCTTATTAATCATTGGTTTTTCTCCCTTCAAAGGAAGACCCGAGTTGATGGTAGCGATTTTGAGATCGTTGCACTTCGTTAGTTTTCTTCTAAGCGAACTGTTACCAGTGAACACCTTGATCTCGATATGCTCTGCATACAGCCTCTCGAGTTTGCTCGCATCTCCTCCATAAATATAATGAAGGTGTATGCCTTTTCCGCTCTTACTAAGCTCTGCATATGTTGGTGGCCACTTACTTGCAGCCTCGAGGTTCTTTTCAAATGACTTCTCACCATCGTCTCCCGGAATATCGAAATCGATGACAATATGCTCTTTTGGTAGTTTCACATAATGCAGTTCTGAAGTGTCAATATCTGACAAGGTTGTAGTAACCTCGCTCCATTTCCTTGTTGGCGTTCCTTTGTCATTTGCGTATTGAGCCGGGTAGTCTGCTGCTTCCTCATCAAATATAGACTTGCGTTTGTTAAATTGGATCGTCCGGACACTATCCTCATTGACAACGTCAGTCTTAGTGATGTCGAATTTATCAGTTCTAAACCCGGAATATACGTTTCTTAGTCTTTCTCCATTATCAACTGTTACTCTGTCGTTGAAGTCCCAGAAATAATTCTTAAGTTCCTCCTTAAACACCCTTTTCGAAAGAGGATATGGCACCTTGGCTTCATTGCAATATGTCTGATACTTCTCCCAAGCCTGTGCGAGTGTCGTCCTGTCATCCGCCTTGAACGTGAAGAAGCAATCGGATACGAAGTTGTAGAAATCGTTGGATGCTCCCATCATGCTTATTGGAATATAATCGTCATACATTCCGGGATTCGACTCGTATACCTCTTTGCAGTGCCAAGCAATAGCACCAAGTTCAAAATCTATACGAGATACAAGCTGGTTGTATTCTTTCTTAGGTACTTTTTTACCCGTCGGCGATACGTCTATCAGCCTTCGAAGCAAACCCGATTTAGCGTCTGTGATCTTTACCGGTTTGTTGGTACCCATAAATAAGAATGTCCTGAACTTATTCGTATACTGCGACTTGAACTTCTCATTTACCGTCATTAGCTCGTGAGATACAAGACTGTTAAGCCTCGTATTGTCCTCGATTCTCGAGAGATCTCCGTCATGCTGAATTGCTACAAGCGGATTAGACTTGAATGCCTCAAGAGCAAACTGGGCGTTAGCACTACCAAGAGCCTTGGCATCGAATGTCGAATAATATCCATCAAAAAGTTTCTGTATGATGTTAAGGACTGTCGACTTACCGGTTCCTGCTTCACCATACAGAACTATGAATTTCTGAATATCTTTTGAGTCACCATTGATGATTGACCCAATAGCCCATTCCAGTTTCTGCCTCTCTTCGGGAGAATATAACACGGACATGAGTCCTTCATAAGCATCAATGTCTCCGTTCTCCAAAGGGTATGATAAAGTCCTTGTGGCATAAGAATCCTTCCCGACGTTATCGTTTGAAAAATATACAATAGCGTCGAGGTCATGATAATTATCCCTTGACTGTCGCTGACAGTACTTGTGCCATCTGTCGATAGATCCGCTATCGGAATCCCACATGTGGAGAACTCTGACTCGTGATGCGTCTCCAGATTCAAGTATCTTTGTTTTGTTGTTTTCGGCATAAATGTCGAGCTCCTTGTCTACAAGTCGTATCAGGTCCTGCTCATCAGTAGACCAAAATCCGGTATCTGCATTCCATACTGCATAGAAGTCTCCACCTCGTATCATTAGATCCTTAGATCTATTGTTGATAATGAATTTAGGGTAAATTTCAACGACACTTTTTGCCGTTCTGGTAGACACCATTAGAAAATCCAGCATCGTTTATTTCCCCTCCTTCTCTAAAATATAATTTTGATACCAGCACATCTGGTACCATATTTCAACTTGGCGAAGATCTTCTTGTATTCCCGGAATATAAAAGAGACCACCCTGTCCATTTGGCGAGTAATCTCTTCTAAGGAATCTTTCTACCACTGCCCTTACATAATCTCGATCAAAGTGTCTTTCATACATGGATCCAAGACCAAGATTGTCAATCATCATCCAGAACCATGCTGTGCTATCCAGAACTCCGGATATGTTTTCACCTTTCCTTGCCAAAGAAATCATAAGCTCAAGGACACTGCAGGGTCTTGAAATATGATCGCCGGTTATCGACTCGTATTCAAATTGGAGAGCGGCGCCTGCTTCCAATCTATAACGGTCATTCGGTGCGATTTCTTCATCGTACCAAAACGGAATATCATAAAGTTCTAAAAGTAGGGACAAATATGACTTCTTATAAGCAGAGGAGCATACTAAATTGATCAGCCAGTTGAAATATGGTCCGTTCATTGCTTAGTCCTCCTCTGGTCGTACCCCTATAACGTCTTCGTAGTTGTCCTTTGCCCGAATCAGTTCGAAATCCATACGAATTTCTTCATTTCGGACATAGCCTTCCAAAATATCACCGTCTATTACCGCGCTGAGCATCTGTCTTCCGACCGTACCATCAATGTCAGATATAATGTTATCGGCAGTATCAGTCACATAGCCATCAGGCCATACCATATAGGTTTCTTTCATGTAATCCTCATCGGCATCAAATTCCTCAAAGGTGATTTCGTAAGGCTTATTTTGTTCTCTTTGTTCCTGAGTGATTGACGCGGTCGTAGTCATATACGGTTTGTTGTAATCCATATAAGCCGGTGTCGTTGAAATATAACCACTGGTTACAGCATCCGGTGTCTCTAGTGGTGATGTTTCTTTCTTTTCGGCACAAGGAAGAGGAGCTGTGCGACCAGACTCCTCTTTATACTTATCTATCTCTGATTGTATATATGTTTCCGCTTTAGATTTAGTTACAAAATATGTAATTGCAGAACCAATAATAGCACCAGAGACAGCCGCGATTAGCGTACTTAGTCTCATGGTGTCCTCCTTATGCGTACTTTCTCATGAGCGCCCTGATATCGCCCTGACAATTGAAGTTAAGAAGCCATGCTGGTTCATAGCCGTTAATTGCATCCGCATTCATGAAGCAAATATCACCATTTGGATCTCTCATTGTCTCCATGAGTCCAAAGTCAACGAAGTTATCACCATAAGGATTGTCTCCATTAGGGAAATATAACCAACCAGCAGAGCGTTCAAATTCATTATCTGCTCTTGAGAGCTCCATTCCGAGTGCCTTCAGAACTTCATCAAGGAACAAATATCCCGGTGTGTTTGTGCTCGAGTCGGATCTTGCTATTATTGTGTTTCTTGCCCATTCCTGAGCCTGGCTAAGGAAATTCTTGTTCCAGAATGGGTCATTGTCATCGAATTCCCATGAAGAACCGTTGTCCCAAATATAAGTATAGGCACCCATCACGAATGGATTTTTGCCTGTTCCATCCGGCATGGAAATATACTTGGTTGTCTTTTGGGCCTTTTTGGTTTTCCCGTCCTCATCGACTGTCTCGACCGCGACTTTTTTCTGCTCGAGCCCAAGTGCGAAATCACGGTCGGCTTCTTCGCCGTATTTATCGGCCACTCTCCTTCTGTAAGCATTGTATGCTTCGCTCACCATCGCAAGAGCCGCTGAAGCACTCACGCTGTTTGCCTTATGATCCGCATTTGAACTGAACATAAGACCGAATCCGAGAATATAAAGTACGAGATCGAATGCATACTTCTTTACGAGATTTCTGCCGAGCCAGACCAGCAGAGTTACTTTATCAGACTTTTCATCATTGCTAGAATATTCATCAGGGCACTTTTCTCTAGCTTCTTTGATCACATCACACTTTTCTTTATAAGTCTCAAGAACCTTCTCGGCCTTAAGCGTATCCTTGCACATTTCAACAGTTGCAAGGGCCGCTATTGTTGCGCCAGCCCCCATCTTGATTTCCGGGCCGAATGCTTTAAGCAAATATAGAATTTTCTTTTTCATGGTTTTCCTCCTAATCTAAAGGTCTAGGTTTAGGCATCTGTAAAATATAAGGCCTATCACCGTCTCTATTGTCACGCAGTATTCTAGCTTGTGACAGATCGTACCATCCCCAGTTAAACGATGTTACCGGTGGAGTTTTATCGGCCAAATCATAAATATCCGCAACCTTGACAAATGGGTATCTGGCTCTAAGTTCTTTAAGCTCTGTGAGCATATTATCGGCTTCATTCCTCGTTCTGAATCGATATATGTTATCCTCATTATCTTGGTTAGCAGGTTTCTGATAATAGCTTGAATATGAGTTCGTAGATTTTGAGATCGAGCTGTAGTTTGTTCTTGATCCACCTGGGCTATAGCGCCGACCAAACATTATAGCAAGTGCACTTTGCAAAATATTGTAGGCGCTATCTTCGACTATTGGCCTTATGACATCATTTATAATGTCGTATTTAGCAGTCTCAAGATCATTCGTTAAGATTGAGCCAAATATCCTTTTGAATAATGATGGACTGTCGATTGACATACTGTCCGAATTGAGAATTGGCTTTGGTCTCTCTCTTGTTTGGATATCGTTTTTAGGCTCGCCATCTCCAAGTGAACTCCTGAATTTATGTGAATTGTTAGGTAGTTCGTTCATAAGTATTCTCCTAAAAATATAAAAGGGACCCGTAAATCGGATCCCTTTCCTTGATTGTAGACGATCTAGTCCTCCTTAGTTTCAACAACTGCAGGATTTACTTCGATCTTCTGTCTGTTCTGGAGCTTATCCTTGATCATTCCGCCGAGCTTTACAGCACCCTTCTCGATTTCCTTCGCGGCAAAGAATGCCAGTGCTCCGATGAAACCGCCAGCCGCTGTTGCAGCCATCGACTTTCCGCTCTCAGTGTTAAGCTTGTCCATTACGTTCATAGTCTTCATTTTGTATTCCTCCTTGTTTATTAAAATATGAAGATTGTGTCGTCCCTATTATATGAACTGTAGTTTCTGCGAATTCAATAATCCATAAAGTCACGTCCGCCTGCGAAAGTCATAGGACTGTAATATATGACTGTACAATTTCTGTCATCGTCAACTGGAACCCAATTATAATCGATCCTCATAAGGCCGGTTGCCTGCGAGAAAGTCCAGAGTCGTCCTAGATCGATGATCGGAAGTCCAAGCATGTCATACCAGTCATTCAGATCAAGACATCCATCACCAGTTGTTGCCATGTCGTTCAGCGTGTCGTTGAATGCTGTCTTACAGCTGTCTACCCATTCTTTGTTTGCGTAGAAATATCTTCCTGACGCAGCATCTCTGAACAGCGAATGTCCGTGTCCTGTCTCAATGATGACTGCACTCTCGACCGGGTTTGCTGAAATATCATTTGTCGCGACAGCGTGTCTTATCTCTTCTTCTTTCTTAGGAGAAAGCACTGTCTTAGCTGCTTCCTCATAGTCCTTTTTAGCCTTGTTGGTGATAGAATATATCGTCAAGGCGTTTGATAGTTTGTTAAGCATATCCTTATGACTACCTACGCAAAGGAATGTTCCAAGTCCAAACAGAAGCGCAACCGGCCAATATGTTTCTGCATATGCCAGGAAAATATCAGTTGGCTTTGTAGCATCGGTTTCAACACCGTCAATTACCTCTACCTTTTTGTGCTTTTGCAGGACCTCCTCCGCTTTAAGTGTCCTCGATCTGCAAACGAGTATGGCACCGGCATAGCAGCATATACCACCAGCCAATGCCAGTCCTGAGCGTTTTTCGTTTGCTACATTTTTTACTGTTTTAAGTAGTTCCATGGTTTTTCTCCCTTCTTTTTTATAAAAAATATAGAGACCCTCGTTATTGAGTGCCTCTACATTCTTTGTCTAAGATTCTGTTACATCGAAGTCTTCAACTTCATAAACATTATCTTCATTTGGTCCCATCATTTGATTTCCAATTTCGGAAATATCATTCATGAGACGGTCCTTACCGATTTTTAGCATTCCTGTTCCTGCTATAATCAGTGCTGCGTCACATGCTAATTTCGCTCCTAATGGTGCAATCATTTGGTTTCCTCCTTCTGTTAATAGTTTTGAAATTTAGCTTCCTATTATAAGGAGTGTGAAACTTGCGGAAAAGAAAAAGAGGAATCGTTATGATTCCTCCTATAGACATCATTAAGTTTGTATACTACTTATGTTTATACATGTAATTTACCGGTCCTACAATTGGTTCTGGTTTCTTGAAGTATTCTTCATAGATAACTGATATTCCTCCTGCGTAGAACAGTAAACCACATATGAAAGTAGTAGTCTTAAAGATTTTCCATAGTTTCGTCTTCATTTGATTCCTCCTCCTGCTCAAGTTCGTCATAATATTCGCTTAATTTGTCCGTATACCGGCAAAGGAACTCAATGTTTTTGTCCGCTTCTTTAATCCGTTCGACGTAATCCGAATCGTTCTCGATGAACCACTTTTTAGATTCATAATCAAGTTCTTCAAAATCGAACTCCATCATGGTCTTAGTAAATGCTTTCATCATGTTTTCGTCTTCGAACATCGCTTTGAATGGATTGAATAAATCCGGACGTTCTGCATAGAATTCCTTTATTCGGTATATTCCTTTTTCTATTTGTTCGCGTTTCATAATATGCGCCTCCTTATTCGCTATTATAAGGAGTGTGAAATTTGCGAAATATAAAAGAGGGATCGATTAATCCCTCCTAAAATATCATTCATCGAACAGCGGGCAAGAAGCTTTACACTTTGGATAGTTGCCACCACAGGCTCTACATCCTGGCGGAATATAATCATCACCATGTTCGGATTCATCAACATAGTCCTCATCATTCTCGGCAAGCCAATCGAGATGAGCACAGTATTCCTCTGGTGTCATTCCTTTCCGTTTCTTTGCCATACTTTTCGCCTCCCGGCTGAAGTATAGCATGAAGCAAGAGCACTTGTAAATCGTGCCCTTGCTCCAAAATATCACCATTTACCGGTGTCATTCATTCTGTTTCTTGCTCCGAGTGTTTTCACGACTCCGTCAGTCTCGAGTGTCATCCACCTTCCGTTCCAGAATCCCTTGAATCCCATTCTGGCGAGTAGTTCCAAGCCTCGCATCTTCATATCGGCTATCGTCATGTCTCTGTTCTGCTGAGTTTTCGCATCGACTGCGTATCTCGCATTTTCAGATTTGACTATACCATTGTGTGCTTCCTGCAAAGCCTTGAGCGACTCTGCCGCCTTTTTGAATTCATCGGATCCCAGTTCGAGTTCGGCTAATGCCTCATATCCCTCATTGAGTCTTTCTTCCAACGTCTCTTTGTAAGCCATTACGTTTTTCTCCTTTCGTTAAATGAGTAATATCCTATAATAGGAATTGTCATTTATGCGAAGTTCTAAGTACGACATACTTGTTATTAGTTACCTCCTCAAATGGCCCAGTGAGTTCTATTGCATAATTAACTGTCTCACCTCTTTCGGATACATGCAGTATACCCCACACTCTTGAGAACCACACAATGTTTGCGCTCACAATACCGGCTGCAAATCCTATGAGAACATATATCATCCAAATATAATCCATCATCAGTACTCCTCTTCAAAGTAGTCGGGAAGAAAGTCCATCTCTATCAAATATACCTCCCCGTTTGGATCTACCCATTCCGGTATAGGCAGGTTAGTAGCTTTTGTTGAGTTATCGAAATCGATCCAGTATACTCCATCGAGTTCTACGCATCCCCAACCATACTGTCTCTGATGCATCGGCAGTGGTGGTTCTATTCCAAGGAATTCATGGAACTCTGATAATTCTGCAAATCCTCTTAGAACGAAGTTACGATTGAGATGGTACTCAGCCTCAAGAACTCTCCTGAACGTTGACTTGAAAAATACATCGGAACATTGCAGATAGAATACATGCTCCTCTTCGTCCTCGTGATTGAATGAAAGCGAATCAGTAGATGTTAGATTGTAAGAATATAACTGAACATTCTCTGCCTTCTGAACCATAATGGCATTTACTATGTTCTGATGCGCTTCCTCTCCGTACACTTCTTTCACCTGCTGCTCGTAATTTCTATGGAATTCATTAAGTGCAACAAATGCACTTGCAAGAGCTGCATACTTCTTACGATTCGAAATATCGGAACCTATAATAAGAGCTGCTGTTATAACAAAACTTACAGTTGGCAAAATATAACACTTCCATGTAAGTTTGGCGATTTCCTTCTTTGTGTATTCTTCGCCTGTTACCGGCTTGACGACTCTTCGTTTGTCCTCACAAATAATCATTGCGCCATGCTGATTGGTAAGGACTTCTTCAGCCTTGAGCACCGATCTTGCAGTAAGTCCTGCCGTAACACCGGTTCCGATTACGGCAATCACTGCAAATACTGTTCCTTTGTTTACTTTCATTGGTTTTCTCCTTTGTGAAAAAATAAAAGAGTCTGGTAGACCCATAAATATGTTTCTACCAGACTTACTTTATCTTCTGATTGTGATACAATCCATCTCCGGTTCTATTCCGCGTTTCTTTACAGTTACGGTTACTGTGTTGTCATCAACAACATTCAGTTCTACATTGAAATCGTCACTCTGGTTGAGCTTGTCTATTACACTCTCAACGAGTTTTCCGATTTTGTAAGTTTTTGTTATTGTGCTAAACATAGTTTTCCTCCTTTAGGTTATAGAATAGTTGTCCTATTATAACGATTGTGGATTTTGCGATTAGCACACCCTAAAGTGACTGTTTGCCGATATAAGATCGTCATTCATACATCTACGAAGAAAATATGGGCCATCTGTACGTCTTCTCAGATAGCCCAAGCGATACCTATTAATCATACTCATTTTGAGGTCTATGAACGAACGGTTTGTCTCTTTCTCATAGATGTATGGAGTCTTCCAATCATCAAGTTTGATGATTTCGAAATATCTATGAATCCCCATTTGTTCTCCTCTTTCTTACTATTTTAGCCTTGAACATAACTGGCCTTCTCGAATCTTCATTACCCGGGTTATAAAGGCATTCGTTGCAAGGCTCTTCGTCCTGTGGTTTATTCTCAAATATGCATTTACTGCAGTATTCGTTAAAGTTTACTTCTCTTATCATTTGGTTCCTCCGTCTTTTTAACACGTCCATCATTACTTTGAGGTACCGTAGCATCAACATACATTGCATTGTAAATATCTTTGTTACTAGCATCATCCGGTAGAACTATCTTCCCTCTTCTACCAATACTGAAAGTTGTTAACGTCATATCGGCACCTCTATTTCATCTTGCTTTCGAGCATTTTGATAAGCTCGTATATAAAACGGCTACCTGTCGAAGCCCTGTGTGGGTTGCCGGTAGCAATGTTCATTCCGTCTTTAATAGACTGCTTTAGAATATCTTTTCCATCGTTTATCCTTCTCTCTTTAGCTGCTCCTGATGCATACTTTGCTGGATCGAGTTTAGAATATGCAGAGTCAAACGCCTTAGCATACTCAGGATCAGTCTTCTTGGCCATCACTTTATTCCTGATAGCCTTTCTTCTGTTGCCGGCGCCCTTGCCATAATACATCTTTGCTTTCATAAACTCTTCAGCATCTCTTTTTGCAGTTCTTTCGATGTTTGTCATTGGTTTTTCTCCTTTCGGTATTAAGTTGTGATAAAAAATAATGACGCCTACATGTCGTAAGCGTCATCGTCCTCTTCTTGGAATGTAAATAGTAGATTGTAAATATCCTTTATAAACTTTACGTGTATTTCTCCGCCTGTTAAGCCATAGATTCCAAGTACTAAAGCTACCATAGCGAAGGTTTCAAATAGTATTACGATTGCGTTTGTTATAGTCCAAATATAATCCATTGCTATTACCTCCTATTATGGGAAGTGTGGATTTTGCGACTATCTACGGCTTTTACACCTTGTAAGAATTCCTTTTTCATAAGTTATTAGTCTAGCCTCACTAAATGCGTGTATACCATGCTCTGCGATATACATAGCAACCCTTACGAAATCTGGTCTACTAAGCTGATAATAATCGCATAGGCTATCAAATTGTTCCTTTTCGGTTTCTGAAAAATATAAACAGATTTGTCTATCCCTTATTTCTTTACGACTCTTCATTTTCTTCTACCTCCTCTGACGGTGGCTGATATCCTCGAAATTCTTTCTTCAGTCTCTCCACCACTTCCGTATTCTTGCTGAGATATATGTCTTCCATCTCGCAAAGAAAAGCAATGTTGCAGGCCAGATGCCAAAGATGTGGTAAACCTGACTCAGAGTCAACCGATCTTGGATCGTCAAGGTACCCGAGAAAGTGTCTGTAAGCCGCATCTCTATATCGTTCCGGCTCGACTCCTCTCCAATTATCAGGTCCTCCGTCAGGATATTTATTGTTTCCATATTCCCTAATGGCTGCCACGTCCCAGATGATTCGTCTAGGTACGAGAGACAGTTTGGCTTTTCCGTAGTCTTGCTTGGCATGGTAATCTGTTGTCTCCTTTACTATTCCTATAAAATCTTGGACTTGTTCTTTAAGAATTTCTTCTTCTATCGGTTTATCAAGACTCTTAATCCATTCCATCATATCTTCATCAGACTTAGCCGTATGTACAAATCCACAACAAGGGCATAAATACGCATAGGTTTCAGTATTAGACTTTATAACCTCTGGCTCTTCACGAATCATATGTCCTTCTCCGCATGCAGGACAAATTATGTCAGTATTAACCATGTTGTACATACATAATCACCTCACTCATTTTCCTTATCTACAATCCATACAAGAGTGTCATCGCTGAAGTAATCAATCCAATCATTAATCGGATAAATATCAGTTCCGTTCGAAGCCATAAAACCAACATCAGAAAGCTTATCCATTATTTCACTAAAGCTCCTAGGTCCGAGATTTCTTATTCTTGCTATGTCACGTATCTTTACGCCCTTAAACTTACCAAGTACGTTAAATCCAGCACGTTTCAGGCAGTTATAAGATCTAACGGATAACTCAAGCTCATCTATTGGAGTTGCTGCCCAGGCTAACTCAAGCGTTGGATCAATATTCTCATTGGCTTTGATATACTGCTTTAGCTCGATGATCTCAAGTTGAGCTTTCTTCAATGATTCGGCGGTTGTTGCAAAATATCGGTTTGTGCGTGCAACATTCTTAAGTTTTCGCTCCGCTTTTGCTATGATCTGACGAATTCTCTCCCTGGTTACTTTGAACTCGGCGGCTATCTGATCGAGAGTCATCCCTTCAGAATATCGAAGCTTGATACACTTGGATTCACGTTCCGTAAGCGAGATCTCAACTTCTTCAATGAGCTTTCCTGGAAGAATCATTTCTAAAGTTACTATGTCGTCAAACATGTGTTTTGCCAAATTATATGGGTACAGTTTGTAATATGTTTCCGGTATCATATATAATCACCTACTTCCCAGTCAGAGAGAGTTATAGAACGCCAACAGTTCGTTTTCTTCTTCCTCTGTAAGTCCAAAGACCTCAAAATATTCATAGTTATAGCATATATCTATAGTCACTCCGTCTTCCTCCCAAATTGTTGACATAGGATCACCAATCCAATTCCGGGTGAAGAACAGACCGTGCATAGCATCAATGTGGTTATTTCTTATAACGTCCTTTACTTTATCTATTCTTGAAACATTGATTGGTTTATCGAAATATAATTCGTCTCCAGGCTTTACAAGTTGAACATTACCACCTTGAAATATTGCCATTATTGCCCACCTCCGATCTGGTTAATTATCCACATGAATGCACTTGCATTCGGAGCGATCGACCATCCTATAATGTGATAAAGAGCGATTCCAAATATAACTACACCTATGAGTCCCGACCACACTGCGGTTAGAACCATTGCACACCATGTAGATTCGTCCCATTCCATTGTTCCTCTTACATAGCGAACCTTCTCTAAAACTTCCATCCATTCAGTTCGTGACCACGGGCGAAGTTCGTCCATCATTCCGGAATTCTTAAGTTTTTCGTCGAGCTCTCTAATCCTATCCGGATATATCGCAAGCATCTTTCCGGCGTTTTTACGCATCCAAAGAAGTTTAACGGTGAATCCTATAGCCACTCCGATAAATATAAGAGAAATGACCAGGCAGATCGAATGCTTAGCGATCTGATAACCGGCCATCTCTGGAATAAGTTTGCTTGCTGTGGTCCCCAGCTTGTCGCATAGGTTGTTTATTATGCTGTTTACGTCACTACTGTTCATTTATCGTCTGCTCCTTTCCTTTCTCCGTATCCGCAAAAGAAATTATCAGGAGGCATCCACGAAAAGAACCCATCTGATACAAGACAAGGACAAAGCTCATCATCTTCGGTCGGCTCTATCAGATTGAACCCGTAATCGTCTCCATCTGCTTCCTCCTTGATTGGTCTATGCTTGCACTCCTTGCAAAATACTATGTCGATACCCTCGATACCAATAATCTCATCGACTATTGCCTGTCTAACCCTTCGGAGTATGTCGCTCTCGCATTTGCTATCCCACAAATCTTCAAGTAGAATATCTTCGCTAATGTATTTACCCATCATCTGCTCCCTCCTTACTTAAACAGCAGTCTGATCTGCTTCTTCTCTATTCTGTCATGGATTTCATTTGGTATCTGTCTGTTGGCCACAATATAGCCGATCATGATGCCGATTGCTGATGTATCCATCGCTGAAATATCGAAGTATCTGATATAGCCGTCCTCGTGTACAAGTTCCATATAGAGTCTGTCACTTCTTCTGGCGCATCTGACACTCTCGATGTTATTGATCTTCGTTGCATAAGCTGCTACTGTCTTGTTTACATAATTCTCGATTTCGCTATAGAATTTATTCATTGTTCATTTCTCCCTTCAAAATATAATTCGAGGAAGGCCTCAGTCCTTTCCCTTCTTCTGAGAAACCTTCCTCCAACGTTTATTCGATCGTTTGTCTTATTGCGCATTGTTTTATGAATTCCCAGAACAGTTTCTGGTGAAATATCATACTTCTTGGCCAATCCTTCGGCCCATTCCTGATCATTCATCTTCTTCATCCTCCGGTATCAACATATCTTTGGTGAACAAATATGGAATACCATAAGGAGACTCAACTCCTTCACACTCATATGTTCGAGCCAGTCCATTTGGTGAACTAGCCCTCTTAACTTTATTTATCTTGGATATCCTGGTAGTATATCCGTGAAACTTAAGCATATCCGGTACTACTGCCGTATCCTTCCTGTTACAGATAAGCGTTACCATGTCGCCCACATTTAATTCTGGTGTATATTCTGTTGCCATTTCCTTTCCTCCCGCATCTAGTCATCTTCTGCCGACATATACTCTAATAACTCTTCAGAGTTCATTCCTCTAGTCGCTTCGAAATGCTCTGTGGCCATTCGATTAAGAATTTCCGAGTAAGTAACGGAGTCAAAAATATTAAGTTTTTCTCCGATTCTAAGAGTCCCAACAAGAAATCTTGCGCTCTGATCCATCCCGTCAAGCATTGATTCTTTGAGTTTCTCCTTCTCCGGCGCTAATGCGATATCTGCCAGTGCTTTCAATAAGTCATCGATCATTTTTGTCCTCCTTTACATCATCACATACCGGTTCCAACTTCTTTTTGCCTTTAAGCCATAGTCGATAGCCATCTTCCTGCCAGCATTTCTAAATGCCGCTACGGCGCCGTCATAATTCGGATGGTCATACCAGACAGTAGCGCCACGTACTGTTCCTTCACGTATCGACAGACTATTCAAGGTCCACCAGCTCCATTCACAAGTATCGGTATCGTCTTTGAAAAACAGCGTGTTATAATTTCTACGCGGGATTTTTCCGACACGTTCTTTTACTCTTCCAGTTTTGTAATTTAGCGTATAGCACCAAACTGGTTTCTCGAAGAGTATGATCTCGATCGTCTTAATCGGTACTTCGATCATTTTGGTTTTTCTCCTTTCGTTTATTAAATTGTTTTGATTAAAAATAAAAGGGAATCAATCGATTCCCTTCATTTGCCATATTAAGTTGTAACTTTGTGTTATCTACATACATTTACTTTAGGCAGCGCCATCATTCCGTCATAGAGTATATGTCCGACTCCATCGCATACCGCTCCAAGCCCCAGGCTGGTGGTCAGCAACATTGTTGCCGTTCCCTCAACCATCGCTTTGGATGCGATTACGAATCCATCTTTCATAAGATCCATTCCGTCAAGTATAGTTGCTCCATGTTTTTCAATATCTGTAAACATAACGTACCTCCGTTAATAACTTGTTTTATCTGCTATTATAAGAAGTGTGAATTTTGCGAAAAAATAAAACAATCGGCGTAACTAGTATTGCCTCAGACTCCCTTAAGATGTAATGAAGTTCTGCACACTCATTACGTTTAATCGCAAGGTGCCTTATACACCACTAGTATTAGATGTATAAGTATCTCTCGCCCCCGGTGTTGGTTAACCAGTCCCAGCCAAATATATGACCGCGATCTTAAAGAAGTTGTTAAGAGAAATTGTTGGGTTTCGAACCCGACCTCCGCTTTCGCGGTATTCTACCAATAAACTATCAATTTCTCCTATTATGCAATGTGTGAATTTTGCGAAAATATAAAAGGGCTGATTAAGCCCTTCCATATTTGTTCCTGTTTCTTGTGCTTTTTCTCACACCTTCCTTTCCTGCGATCTCCTTTCTGAGATTTACAATATCGGTTGCCAGTTCTTTGATTTTGGCTGAAAGCTGTCTGCCCTCCTCAAAATCGGTCGATTCCATAAATTTCCCGATAGTGTGCTGAAGCAGCATCTTCTTTCTTCTAAGTTCGTCTCTTGTGTCCATTGTATTTCTCCTTTCGGTTATCCTATTAGAAGGAGTGTCATTCTTGCGAAAATATAAAGGAGCTCTCAGATTCCTCATCAAGCTCCTCTACATATTCTTTAAATTCTCCGTAGGTCGCAAACTCCATCTTTCGTCCGTCAACCTCGGCCACAAATGCATAGCCGTTGTATCCTTTTTCTTTTGTCATGGTTCTGACCTCCTTTCCTATAAAGAGGTCTTTGAGTTTTGCGAGGAAAAAAGAAAAAGCCCTGTAACCAGGGCCAATTGTTCAAAGCTTCTCGATTATCCGGCCTACATCCCAGGCATCGTATTTTCCAGTTTTGATCAGTCCAACGGCTGCTTCGGCTCTCTCTGAGTTGGTTACTTTGTCAAGTACCCTTCTCATGTCGTAGTCGTCCCAGCCCTGTTCTGCCATTGCCGTGATTACGGTTCCTCGGTTGTATACCTTCCTCTCAGAAGTGTCTTCGAACTCTTTCCTAAGTTCGGCTTTTTCTTCCTCCTGTCTTTTCTGCTCTTCATCATAGTGTTCATTCAGTGCTGTCATAAAATCTCCAAGATTTTTCCAAAAATCATTCTTAGCCATTTTATTGTCCTCCTGTAATTTTTAACTAAGATTTATCTGCTATTACAAGAGGTGTGGATTTTGCGAATGGCAAAAATAAAAGGAAGTGTAGATTTCACAAACTACTTATGAGAGTAACAATCCTTGATAAAAGTTCCTCTCTAAATATAACTCGGTCAAGCGCTGGCTCAACGTCCATATGCTTATCAAATGTTTTGATCAATCCTCCGTTCGGGGAAATTTCGAAATATAACGTTAGAAGCTCATACAACTCTTCTAACACCTTCTCGTCCGGAGCCATCTCTCAAATTCCTCCTTAACTATTCGATATGGTTGACCCGCTCCCCTTGGCAGTACCGGACAACCTTTTGTATTTAGTAAACGAGTCGCTTCTTTTCTGCTAAACCCGTACAATCTCATCACGTCCCCCATACCAATAATTATTATGTCTGTATCCATAGTTTCCTCCCTGGGCAAAATATAGTTGTCTTAGTAGCCTAAGTCAAAAGCCAAGGATGGACACAAAAGTAAACGAATGTTAAACTTTGGATAAAGATGGGAAAGGGCAAAAAAATATAGGACTTGTAAGAACTGCGAGTACTTTATAAAGTACAAGAAAGGAGGCAAAAATGGGAAGACATAGAGGTTCCGGAGAAGGCTCCATCTTTAAATCCGGAGATCTATGGAGAGGCCAGCTGACACTAAATGGTAAGAGAAAATCTGTCAGCGGCAAGACAAAGAAAGAAGTAGCAGATAAACTGGCTAAGCTTCGAACAGAATATAACACCGGCAACTACGTCGAGCGCAATGACGTTACTGTTGAAGAATGGGTGAATTATTGGCTTGAGAATAAAGTCAAACTCAAACTCAGTGAGCAATCGTATATACATCTTGAGGGTTTGTTTCGCAACCACCTACTAAGGGAGATCGGTGATGTCAAATTACAGGACCTTACACGGCCGCTGCTTGAAGAGACTTATGCTAAAGTGTTTCAAAGGAAAGGAACCGAAAAGAATTATCGGCAAACCGATTACTCTCACAGCACCGTCAATGCGCTCAGCGTACAAATGAAAAAATGTCTGCAGTATGCCGTAGACTCAGACATTATTGCTAAAAATCCACATAACGGAGTCGAGCTTCATAAGCTTAGACCACCAAAGAAAATATCAGCACATACCAATGCTGACCAGGCTAAAATTGTGAAAAGATGTAAATATGGAAAGGCTTTCGAGAGAGTTTACTACTTCCTGATCAGCACAGGTATGCGCTTTGGTGAAGCAATTGCCCTGACTTGGGATGATGTGGATCTTAAGACCGGTAAAATATCGATTAATAAAACAGCGGTCTCAATACACGGTAACATGGAAATCCAAGATCGCACTAAGACTGCTGCCGGAACAAGAACGATTTATGTTGGTGAAAATATAACAGACTGGCTCAAGTGGCATAAGGACACTCAGGACCCAGAAGCCAATTACCGAAATCTAATATTCCCCAACACTCGTTACAACATAACAAACCAGGCGAATGCTATTGCCGCCTGGAAGAAAATATGCGAGCAGCTAGGCGTAGAATACATGGGTATTCATGCTCTGCGTCATACTTGGGCAACCAGAGCCCTCGAGGCCGGCCTTGATATTAAAGTGGTTAGTCAAATGCTCGGTCATAAAAATGTTATAACTACAATGAATATCTATCAAGACGTTCTGGATGCAGAAAAAATCAAAGCTGCTCGCACATTAAATGCACAGTATTAACCTCAAAGCGTTAAAAACAGAACCTATACGTTAAAGAGGAAATATACTATGCAGTAAAACCGTGCATTTACTGTAACAACTGAAGTGTAAGGATCAGACCAAAAATATCATTGTTCTACGAGTAACCCTCTTGAGTCGTCTTTTTCCATCTTTTTGCACTTAGTTGCACAGTAAATGCACAGCGGTTTTGGCTCACTTTTGAGTCATGCTCAAAATATCACACTTATCATCAACCTCGAAGTCACCTCTTGTGATAATCGAGATCGTCGCCATGGTGTTGCCACCTTCTTCTACAAACTTAATGCCCATTTCTTTGAGGCGTTCCTTGAAAGCAAGATATGCTTTATGCTCTCTGGGCATATAAAAGTTGTATTCTTCTTTCTTTTTATAGTACATTACTAGTTTCCTTTGACGTATTTAACATTTGGATCAAGTCCGGTTTCAGGACTTACCACTGACCATGTTCCATTGGTTTTTTTCCACCGAGTCTCGTAGACATTCCAGCTTGTACCAATCTTGATGTAAAACTTTTTCGAATCCTCACCCAAAGTTACAACAATCGTATGATTAGCGGTAATATTGCTTAGACTATACTCAAGATGTGAACCTGGTGTAAATGGCGCATTTAAGGTTATAGCAAGTTTGAACTGCAGCGTATCATTATTTGAATCACTGGCGTCATCCTTGGAATACTTTATATAGATTTCGTGATCCCCGGAAGTCAAACTATATGATAATGTTTGAGCCGTGGATTTGTTGTGCGTTGATGTGTTACATGCCAGCTCATAACTTGAGTCGGTTATTTTAGCACCACTACTGCCAGCAGCATAGTAATTTGTGTCAAGCGGCACGTCTACTTGACCGAATACACCAAAATCGTATCCCTGCTCCGCGTAGTTTATATAAGTAAATGTAACCGTAGCGGCAACCGGAACGTGAATATTTACCTTACACACAGCTGCAGTTTTACTTATGCCCTTGTTGGTGCTCTCGTAATACCCATCTTCATTGATAGAAAAACCATAATCTCCAAGGTTCTCGACCGAATATGTTTCGGCGGTATCCTCTTTAACTACGAGCTGATTTGTTACATCAACACCATTATCTTTTGCAGTAACTCCGCTCTCGGCATTTATCTTAAGAACAAAACTGCTGCCTTCATATACTTCAGTATCCCCGTCAGGTTCAATTGTTACACCGGAAGCAGATGTAGTAATGGTATACTTAGTATCGTTCCAAGAATATGTGACTGTTACGGTAGCGCCGTTGATAAGTCCTCCATAATATCCGATGGTGAATCTGAGATACATATCATCTATCTCTTCTCTTGTCCAATCACCGCAGGATACTGTAATTGTCTGAGCAGATGTCGATGTGAATTTCGTCTTGGTTCCTTTTGCGGTGGAGCCATGATACATTTGAAGATTTGCGGTAGATCTCGATGTACTCTCAAGATGACCTTTAACCTGACATGTTACAGAATCTATAGTGGCGTTTTCTGGTACTCCTTCGAATTCGAACTTGTAATCGATATGCGCGGTTGATGACGAGCCACCGTTTGAATAATCATTACCAGATACCGCAGATGTATCGGCACCTTTTCCTATCGCGTTTTTATAACTTGTACCATTAATAGTTCCGCTTGTCGTATATGATACTGGATAAGAGGTGGCTGTACTTGTTGCCAAGAATACTCACCTCCTAACTCTGAAAATATATATCACCGTCGTTACCAAGACTTGCAGGTGGCGCCGTTGATCCTGTGTAGTATTTCTGCACAACAAGTGTCCCTGTTATAGGAGCGCCAGATGCATCGTGGGCTGTAATCCCAGAAACGAGATTATTGGCCGTAATAGTGTCTGCAGACAAGTCGAGTTTTACAACTCCAAATGCGCTTATCTTATTCGGGTATGGATTGCTCGCCATAAAATATCACCGCCTAACCGATAGTTATTGTATATCCACCTGCTGCATTATCTGTTTCTGTATAAGGAATAGCATTAACAACTACCTGTGAGAGATAGTTATACCCAGTATCAGGAGTTATTGTTTGCTGAGCATTCGTAGGAGTAACAGTCTTGCTCTGAGCATTAACCCCCTCCTCTCCAGACATCGTACCAGTAACACCGAGAATCTCTACACCTTGCCTGATGTTCGCGGCAATAATCTTAGCCTTTTCGGTTGAAGATATTCCTACTTTACCGGAACCATCATGATAACCTTGCTGAATTGTATATTCCTGATCCTTAGTCGCGATTGTCCCGGATGCCCCGCCACGATTTGGCATAGTTCCTTCAAGCTGAGTACCACGCGCATGTGCGGTTTTTCCTGAAAGAATCTCAGCAACAGCTGCCGTGTCGTCCGAAGTATCCGAATCGAATGTGCAAGTTCCTGTTATAGGCGCACCAGATTTATCATGAGCGGTAACACCGTCAAGCAGTTTACTTGCTTCAACTGTGTCCCCAGAAAGGTCAAATTTGGTTTCCCCATGATAAACAAATTTATTTGCATACTGATTTGTTGCCATTTTAATCTCCTATAATTATTGTAAATCCGCCAAATTCGTTGGCCACTTCATAATATGGTTCTGGTTCATGCTCGACGTTACGTTCAATCCTGCCTACGATTTGGGCAGGAGTTTTCATGATTTTTCCGGTGATCGTTGGCATGGTCCTTACGATTTTGCACGTGATCTTCGGATGCTCTTCCAAAACCTCTGCCCTAATCATTAGTAAACCTCCTCAGATATAATGAATTCACTTCTGAGAATCGTATCTACAAAACCCTCAAGATTGGTGTACTCGAGATCGTATTTATACTTACCGAACTTCTGATCTTTTGTATCTTCAGGATAAAAATATAACCGCATCGTCTCTGCCGGTATATCCCTTATGATGAAGCATTCATCTTCGGTAGCTCCCCATTTCTTAGCAACCGCGAATCTAAGCTTCTCACCTTCCTGAAGTGTGTACGGAGTTTCAACCTTCTCGCCAGATTCGTCCTCTGTGACTTCAACAAGAGGAACTGTAACGTAGCCACTATCACCACGTATTATGGTGATCGCGTATGTGTTTTCATCTACTTTGATCATTACAGCTTCCCCTCCTTCTTAAGTCTATCTACCCATTCTTTTATATAAGCATTCTCTTTAAGATCGTCCTTATAATGTTTATACTCATCCCAGAAGCGCTGTTTCTCAGACTCATAAATATTCTCGCCACGCTCAATGTCAGCAAGGTATCTGATAAGAAAATTTTTACATGTTTGAACGTCCAGCTTTTTTATGGTCTGTTCCATGCCGTCGAGCTTTGTATTTACAATCTTGAACTGATCTTCAAGCAGCTTCTTTAAGAAATCCCTGATTGCGTTCCTCAAATATCTAACTCCTCCAATCAGTCCAACTATAAATACTACCGCTATTGAAATTTGTTCTAATGTGAGGTCCTGAATCATTTCTTAACCTCCTGCATCTTCGCTATGGTGTCATTACCGACGATGCCATCGACAGTGATTCCCATATCTTTCTGGAACTTCTTGACTGCTTCAAGTGTTCCGTCACCGAATATGCCGTCAGCTGTAAGTTCTATTCCATACCAGATGAAGAATTTCTGCATGAGTTCTACTCGCTTGCTGATTTCTCCGTGTCTGATAGGCGCTGTTGTGTCTACAGAGCTGTTGTATCTGTGTACTCTCTTAAATCCGTCATACCTGCCGTCTGTAAGACTTGCAGTATGAATCGAATTATTCCACTTGGACGAGTTTCTAACATTGTCGTCTCCGCTGGACGCTTCTGCTATCTTGCCGTTTCCGATATAGATAGCAACATGCTTGTCGTTACAGAGAACGTCTCCAAGTTCAAGAGTGGATTTCGCTGGCTTTCCAAGATTTGTAAAGAGAGAGGACTTATCATATCCCGTACCCTTTTCAAAGTTCCAAGAAGAACCTTTTCTACAAAGCTCCATAGCCTTCGGAACACAGCCTCCATGTGCCCATGCCGCACCGACAAACGGATTACAGCAATATGTTCTTTCGTAGTCCGTGATACCAGCCTTGCTTCTTCCGCCCGAAGTTTTATTAGTTCCGCAGAAGTAACATCCGTTGTGATGTGCGTTCGGACTCCATTTGCTTGGGTCTGAGCTTCCATGCTTATTCGTATAGCCGTAGTGGAACCTATTATCTCCCGCTATCCAGCAAGCCCATCTAACTGCATCGGCTTTTACTTCGGCATTGGTCTTTACAATCTTTGTCGAAGGAAACTCTCCGCTATAAGGAACTTTGACTGGTTCATCTGGCCAGTACTGAACGTAGCACTGGTTCATATCTACTCTGCCCTTGATGCCGTTGACTGAACCGTCTGACGAGTACTGCCACATTCCCATCTTCGATGCTGGCTTGTATGTCATTGTGGAGTTGTACTGGGCAATCCAGAACGGACTGGCTGAATAATTCTTTGCCGTGTTCTTGAGGTAGTTGTTCCACCAGTTGAGATTTGCGTATACTCCGCCACGTCCACCGAGAGCCTTTATCTTGTTCAGAAACGCAGGAGCAACAGTATCGGCATACTTGCCGAGTCCTTTTGCTTCAAGGTCGATATAAATCGGCATATCAAGGTCGTAAATTTTGCAAGCCGCAAATATCCTTTCAGCCTCAGCCTCGGCCTGTGCTTTGGTCTTTGCTCTACTGAAGATATAACTTCCGATATGCATTCCGACTGCCTTTGCGTTTACCATGTTTTCGGTAAACCTCTTGTCAAGTGTCGTGCCGTCTGCATAACGAATGATTGCTCCAACTACGCCATCGGCTTTGACTTTTGTCCAGTCTATTTTGTCCTGCCAGTCAGATACATCGATAACCTTATAGACTGGTCTTTTCGGCTTTACTTCTTCCAGCTTGGGAATGGGCGCCATGTTGTCGCCTGTAGTCTCACTGTGCAGACAATTTCCCATATATGGAGCGTTGTATTTGTAGCCCGAGGAATCTATGCCGTTGCCATAGGTATATTTGTGGTTCGGCTGTTTTTTAATCCACTTTATCGAGACTTTCCTGTTGGCGAGTGTGTCTGTTACGCCCTTCTGATAGAAGTCGATTGCTCTGCCCTTGAGGTGTCCAGAGTTCACTACCGAGCCTCTCAGCTCTTTATTTCTTCCTGTGCATCTAAGACCCTGCGTTACTGTGATTGGCTTATTGTAGTGGCTTCTTATCGTCTGGATATGCATCAGCTCGTTGGCTTTCATATAGGACGGAAAACCACAACAGAACCTGCCGCCACAGTCGCATCTGAACTCCTTTGGGTCGAAGTTCTTTGTCAGTCTCAACGTGTTCCAGACAGTTCTCAGCATGTTGTCTGTGTTAGTGCCGTAGATGCCGTCTGCGTCTTTTTTACGAAGCATGTACTTTGACTGGAGAGCCTTGATTGTTGCTTCGTTGTATTCAAGGCCAAGTTCTTTGAATATGGCCTTTCTTTCATCGAGTGTAAGAAGTGCCATTATTCGTCCTCCTCGTAATGATTAGGTTCATCCTCGCCATCGTTTTCCAGTGCATAGAGCGTGTCAGAAAGCTGTACTTCTGGCAGTCCTACTGAAAGAGATGTGAGGATTGACAGTATGCCAGCCAGCGCTGATGCCGAAAGGACATAAACCCAATTTACATCTGTAATAACCATAGCTGTTCCTATTGTTGCTACGGCAGTCTGACATATTGTTTTGATTGCTCTAATAAGAGCCGCCTTCCAAAAGTCTTTGTTCATTTGATTATTCCTTTCTGTCTGCCCTTGCAGACGCCACACATAAACTTGCAAAGAAAAAGCCGACCCATGTGCCGACTATCAGACCGATGATAAACATTGTATCTTTCTCCAATAAAAATGCCCCGAAGGGCTAAGTTATCTATAATAAACACTTAATATAGCCGTCGTTTTGTAATCTCCTGAGCCATATCTGCAATTCCTTATTTGAAATGTTCTGTTGCCATTAGATACATTCAGATTGCACAGACCAATATCAGTTGATGTAAAATAATATCCACTCACATTCCATACCGCCTTTAGTGCTACGATTGGTGCAGTTCCCGTATAACAAACACCGCTTGTTACTCCAATCGCCACCGAAATTTCTTGTGCAGAACTTGGTACAGTTACAGTGTTGGTATTGCCCGTTGCAGTACCTGCAAGTTTCCATTCGAGAGCGTCCGCTTGTGGTGGTGCCACTCGTTCATACTTTATACCATAAATTTTGTAAGGTACACACGCATTGACATTTGCAGTGCCGTTGTAATATCCCGTTGTAAAGGATAATGTTGCCCCATTTAAAGTGACGGAACGATAATACCGACCACCATTTGTATGTGTAAAATCTGCACCGCAAGGGCTGTTGCCTGCAACCACCAAAACGCTCGGTAAGAACAAATACCCGCCATTGTCCATTGAAAAGATTATTTCGTAAGCGTCATACTCGTTAGCAAAAGCTAAGTCAAATGCGGCGCTCCCACTTGATAAACTTGGATTAGTCCACAGCAGTTCCTTGTACTCGCTCGGAGTAGGCGGTAATACCTCGTTCAGTATTGACTTTAAGTCGTTTCCTGTTATTAGTTCTGTACTCATTTATTTCCACCTACCTAATCTGTAGTTTTTGTGTATTCGCAAATAATATATGCTGTTGTGATATTGGTTAAACTTGAACCTACTTCAATGTATATATAACCGCCCGAGTAATACATGCCTATTTGATATGCGAATGTATTTAAATGGGCTTTAGGTATTGGTGCTTGTGCTCCACCCGACTCTTTCTCCATACCTCTCAATGTAACAAGAGTGTCGATGTTGCTCGGTGCGGTTATAGTATTAAGCCCTGCTGTTATACTTGCCGCTACTATTACCTTTCTGTATATTGGCTTTCCGTCTATCCAAGTTCCGATTTGCTGTTCTTCTGTCGAATAGTTCGGATATTCTACTTGTGGCGGTGCTACTCGTTCGTACTTTATGCCGTAGATTTTGATAGGTATGCAGTTCTTGTTTGATACAGAAACCGATGCTCCTGAAATCAATGCTCCGTCCCCGATAGTAACTTGGTTACCATTGATTGTTACTGTCCTCATACAAAAAGCACCGCCACTCCCCTGCGATGCTATAATTGAGCCCAAACCGCCATTAGGAAATGCTGATGTATTGAGTAATTTATTGACATCTTGAAGCCCATACTCAGCCACGATTTCTATGCCACTATAGTCCGTTAAATTGGATATAGTTATTGTCTGAGATGCAAATGCTGAATTTGGGCTTGGATTTGTCCACAACAATTTTCTGTACTCGCTTGGGCCACCTTCTGCATTTATATCATCTAAAAATGATTCTATTTCCTGTGCTGTCATATCATCAGCACTTGCTCCAGCACCACCAGCTCCGCCATATTTCTTTCCACTCTTATAGATATAAGGCATATTCCCTCCTTATGCTGTTCTGTGCCAACGGTTTACTACGATGTATGGTTGCATGTTGTTGTGAGGTTGTGAGCCGCCATTATTTTCGGTATAATCCCAATACCTCCTGCGAATTGTTGTAGTTGAGGAATTGGTTAGACCAGCATTGATTGCCTCTCCAGCAACTATAGTCCCGTCGCCATGAATGATATTTGCTCCATATTGATGTTTGTGGGCTGGAATCTCATTTGCGGCTAGAGTGTGCTCTGCCTCTCCGCCAGTATCACCAATCGTGTAATTCGAACCAGCAGATACATGAACCTGTCCTTCGTTCTCAAGCACCCAAGTACCGCCCCATGTAACATTAGGGTCGAAAGAAGCATTGCTTGTTTCGTAATAACTTCCTACTGGATAATAGAAGTCGATGTTAGCTTGGTGTTCAGATACGGTTGATGCGTACTTGATTATGTAGTTTGTTACTACATAAGGTTGCATGTTGTTGTGAGCAAGACCGTCGCCAGTAGCTTGTGTCGTGAAATCCCCATCGTATGTAGAGCCTCCCAAAGGATTCCAACCTGCACCGCCAGTGTAATTGTTTACCGATGTTCGCTTCATGCTTACCGTGTGGCTGTGGCTTGGCATCTCACTAACACTGAGCGTGTGGGTTTCTTCTCCGCCAGTATCACCAAGACTATAATCTGTACTTGCGCCTACAGCTACATTTCCTCTAAGGTCTGGAATATTGAAAGTCGTACTTCCGTCTCCAGCTCCATAGGTCGTTCCAATAACACCAAATAAGGCGGCATAGTCTGTTCGACTTACCGCCCGTCCATCACATATTAGCCAATATGAAGGGTCTGATGCGCCACCAAACGGAGCTATGGTTCCGATTGGTGTATTGTCATCGAGGAACACATTCCCCATTATCCCATCTTTGATGAAATATACAGTGCCGTCATCTCTTTCTTCTGGAGTAAGAGCATTGAACTCAGCCTGTGTTATTTCTTCGTGGGCTGTATCTCCGAGGTTGAGGTCTTCCGTAACCAAGCCTTCTACAAGTGTTACGCCATTTATCGTCGGCTTGTGCAGAAGGTCTGGGTAGTTCATTGTGCCTCCAGAAGAACCATCTCCTGCTGAAGCACCAAATTGGATGCCATATATCTCTGTCGGAACGCATCTGCCGTCATCTTGAGTTTGAGTACCGTAGCTTCCGTACGTTGCAAATCTAATGCCCATTCCAAACACAACCGAGGAAGTCGTTGTCGTGATGAGCCTTGCTCCTAAATATTCAGCGCCTACTGCGCTTATTTCAATGTCTGAAATTCCAATAGGAACTCTATAGACGGCAACAGGAGCTCTGTTCATATAAGAGCGCAGATGCACTTCTAGGGCATCATATATGGATAAATCTTCATTACTAACAACTGTCTGGGCTGGGAAAGACACTGTTGGGTCTGGATTAGTCCACAACAGTACCCTTCTATCAACCTCATCGAAGGTTTCGGCTATCTCGGCAAGATATTCTTTTTCGTAAATCTTACTCATTAGTCTGCTCCGCTACTGGGTGCGTAAAACTCTGTCTGTCGATATACTTTCCGTCTGGCCTCATGATTATTGCGCCATGCCTGAAGTGCTGAGATACAGCCGCTTGGCTGAGAATAATATGATACGAGGACATCGCCTCGTTCTCAGTTGCTCTTGGATATGCAATAGTCTGTGGCTCTGCTCCTTCTGTTGGCTCCCAAATCTCTAATACAAGAAACATAACTACCTCCTTTATTCATTATCTGGATGTATTGTCCAGCCTCGTCTCGCAAATGCGGTCAGAAGCTTATAATCAATTCCAGAACCGTCATTGTCGTCAAGCTCGAATACTATATCTCCGCCTTCACCAAACCATAGGACATGTGATTCATCTGGCGCTTTTGTAAACAGACTTATAGAATCGTAGTCTGGATTCGCATCTATAAGGAACGTGCCAAGTGGGACAATAGTCTTTGCGGCTGAGGTAGCCTTTACCGCTCCACCGTCAACTACCTGTGCAACAAATATAATGTCGTACTGCAGATCAACGCTCAGATTAGTCTCTTCAGATACAGTCCATGTTGAAGTCTTGACGGCTGTCGTTGTGTCTGGTTCACCTATCTGTGTTGGTGTACCAGTCTGTCCCGTCTGTATATAGAATGCCGTTACGACCGTGCTGGCATTTTCATATACTCCGACAGACGTTTCTTTAAGGCCTGGAGTTACGTGAACGGATATGATTGCACCTGTGGCAAATTCATCCTCAACATATACATCAGATGACGGAGAACTTCTTTTCGCCCTACTTGCGTTTGGCGTCTGTAGGTCTGCTGCTGTGTACTGGTATTTCCAGACTGCGTATAAATCTACATTTCCGCTTGGTGCAAGATTTGTTACGCTCTGCCCATCGGAATATACAACCGCACCAGTCTCAGATGTCGCCCAGCCGAGGAACAGATAATTCGCCCTGCTGTAGCCATTCGTTCTCAGCGTTCCAGAAACGTCATAAGTAAATGTGCTCTGCGCTGTTGAGCCTGTAGCATCTGTAGCATTTGCGTTGTAGGTTACTGTGTACTCATTAGCTTGCCACTGAGCATAAAGTGTTACTGGCGCTTCTGTGGTATATGTTCCAGAAGGGTAGTAGTCATCGCCAGAGCCATCTGCTTCGGTGTTCCACTTTACAAAAGTGTAGCCTGTTCTTGTAGGCTCGGTTGCCGTCAGAGTTAAATTGTGTGTATAGTACTTGGTCTGGTTTGGCGGCACTGTCTGCCCGCCATTAGCGTCATAAGTTACAGCGTAAGAAGCGAGGGCTGGTATCGTAACATAGCCAGTTACTCCAACCCACTCTCCAGTCCAGCTACCAGCGCTTGACCATACGTAAGCCGTAACGCCTATGGTCTGTGCGGATTCTCCCTTGTTGTAGGTATAAACTTGGGTTCCGATAAGAGTTACAGTTTTATCTGATTTGAAAACGGTTTTTCCGCTCCCTCCGACTGCTCCATATCCAGTTGCTGACTGCTGTCCATTAAATGATGCGCTTACAGTAGAGTCGATGTGCACGCCACTATAAGCCGCAACAGACATCTGAGTAGCAGACTCGCCAGAAACCCAGTATTCAAGCCACGCTTGGTAGTGTTTGTAATATGATGAACCAGACGGCTTCCAGCCTTTGCTGTTATATCCACTATAAATTGCCATGATTCACCTTCCTATGTGAGTGTCTTTACTACGGATAAATGCCCGTTGCTTCGACCAAGTATTGTATATGAACCAGCTAAGGTTACTGTGTCGCCCTCGAATTTCATGTATCTTGGACGAATATCTGATGACACTAATCTCTTGGCATTGAACGATTCGTCATCAGCCCAAGATACTGTATTACCAGCGCCCTTGATAGTTACTCGTCCGTCAGTTACCTTTACCGCACCGCTCTGTGATACGACTGTTACGGACGGCTCCTGCGGGTCAATTACTACACCTCTTTCAAGGACTGCAATTCTGTTGTCGAGGTTTACTATGTTGACGTTGGTAGCGGTTATTGCTGTGTTGATGTCGCTCTGCCCAGTCTGGAGTCTTGCGATGTCTGCCGCCTGTGATGCGATGTTTCTTGCATTTCCGTCTGCCTGTGTATGCAGTGCTGAGATGTCTACAGCTTGGCTTGATACTGTAGTCGATAAATTAGATATAGTCGATTCAGCATTTGCCGCCCTGTCCGACAGCCCGCCTTTTCTGAACGAAATAACTTCTTCGCCATCTCTATCGAGGCTTGCGTATGAAACTTCTGTCTTTTCACCACTTGCGTTGTAGTAGTAATACTTATCTTCTTCGGCATCGTGCCAGACGTCGTATGTTGTGCCGCCTGTTGTGTACTGGTAATAGACATCTCCTTCAATAGTTGTTTCATATTCGTCCCGCAGTTCTGTGAGTGGCTGGAATATTACTTTGCTACCGCCTATCGTAAGTTCGCCAGTCGTATGGTTGAACTCAATGTATCCATCGTCTCCGCCAATACGCTGGTTTCTCGTAGAGCTAAACTTGATGTTCTCACCAAAAGTGCTTACCAGTTCTCCATCGCCATCATAAATATAAAGCCCGTCACTGGCTAAAAGCACCTTGTAATCAAGCGCATATTGTTCTTCCGTTGCGTCGCCTTTGCCGCTTGGAAGGACCCACAGACCTCTGGATGTTACAGCAAGGTGAGACATAATATAGTCCGTTTGGCTATCAGTGATATCCAAAATATACCAACCTTCTTCCGCCGGATTCTTTGTTGGATCGGGTGTAGCTATCGGTACGTAGTCACCGATGACGCTGTTGTATACAAAATATACTGTTCCTTCCTGTACACTCGTATCGGTTGTCTGTTTGTATGAACCATGAGACTCTATCCAACTGAGTGTTCCAGCAACATCTTCAATTATTGAAAGTTGAATCTGTGCACTATTAGCGGCATTAAACGCAGTCCGAGCATCTTCTACGGCTTCTTCCGCCGCATCATGAGCCTGATCAGCATAGTTATATGCTATTTGAGCGTTCTGCTGAGCTTCTAGAGCAGAGTCAGCAGCAGTCTTGGCCAAATTGCCAGCGCCCTCAGCTATCTGAGTTGCGGCATTGGCTACTGTATCGTCTGTAGCAGGAGATGTCTCGTTTCCAAGAAGCCACGCACGACCGCCTGCAATTCTTACCATGACGTCATCCCCGACATTAGCATTATTGGTTTTCTGGACTGGTGTCTCATCAACCCCTCCGGGGATTTTTACCCATACGATATTGCCTTCTTCTCGGAGAACAGTCGCTTTGACGTCGTAGGGTTTTACTTTACGCTCATCAGATTCGGATACAGCTTTGTATAAATCACTAGCTATCTGATTTATATTACTCATAATTTAATAACCTCCTCTGATGTTCTGGCGTTATAACCAAGCTCTATACTTTGGCTCTTGACATAAAAAATCCCACTCACATCCTGAGCAGGATAGTTGATACGTATACAGTCTCCGGGATACACCGATGGATGATATCGTCTGCTGTAAGAAATATTAGTTGCGGTTCTTTGATACTCTTTGAGCATTCTATTGGCATACTCGGCTAGTGTTTCATTAGTATTAAGAATGACGTCTGTATCTTCATACCACACTTCTCTACCTCTACTTACAGTAGACAATGGGCTTCTTGGATCGTCATCTCTCGCAACAGCATAACTATCATCCAGAGTGCATCTCAGAATATTCGGAGCACTATACCAATCATATGAAATATCAATTTCAGACTCGATCATATCGTTTTCGTTGGCATCAAACATCGCTTTTGGGTCTTTGTTGATTGGTTCCACAAATATAGACCCATAGCCATCAAGTCTAAGTCGCCAATTCATAGCGTCAAGGATCTTATCCGCCATAGATAGGTGGTTTTCCCTCTGCTCCGCGATTATTGCCTGAGATAGAGACGGCGCGTTATCGGCTATATGAATTGGGACATTTACAACGTTTAATAGCTGCTTGATCATCTTTCCGGCATTGGCTTCTGTCGGAGCATACCAACCTCTTGGAAGAAGAATATCCTGTGCGACTTTAAGAACCGAGTAGCATTCAACTTTATTAGTCTTAACTCTCCCTGTGTAATTATGTTCTGGTGATGTAGCAAGACCGGTGAATAAAGGAATATGGCTGGACGAGCCGTTTTGCTTGACATCCAGCCATATTCTTATAAATTGTTCTGTTTTACTACTGTAATCCCTACAGTCAACATCCGCAGATTCTCGAAGATCCGTAAGAGATCGTTTTACTGTTCCTTCAATCAGTTCCATTCTATCGATATCACGCATAGTGGTTTTATCCAATATAGATAAATAATACCTAGCACTGTAACCTTTACTCCAGTCCACGATCTCCTACCTCCATTTATACTAAATCTTAGATGTCCTCTTCTTCATCTTCCTGTTCTTTGACCCATTCCTCGTATGTAACGCCGTCAAATCCTTCGGCGTCAACTTTATTGATATCAAGTGAGATTTTCGAAATTTTTCTAGTCCATTTCTCTTCTCTGTTGTCCTTCACATCCACGTTTGCCGTAAAACTTGAACCATCTGGCATTCTCACATGACAAATGCCAGGATATACAGCAAGCCTTCTTACGGCCTCGATCTGATCAGGCTCGAATTCAACCGGAATGGTTATAGACGCCGATGAATCTTTCTCTACACCCGGATTCCAATCACCCTGAATAGACCCACCAAGGTATTTCGTCTTGGTGAAATCTTTCGTCCAGCTATTTGAGATTGAAACATCATATGGCAGAATAAGCTGCTCGCCATTGAAGTCTATTATGATTCCAAATCTATCGTGTTTGTACTGCTCGTTTTCACTAGCTTCGAAATCTGTCCAGGCAATAACATCATCGTCTGTAATATAGTCGCCGTTGAATGTTCGATATACAACTCTTATTCCACCGAAATCTCCAAATGCAGGATATGGATCAACATACTTCGTTCCGAACTCTGCCTCTTTGATTATAAGCTCCGGAGCATCGGCCGATAACCTGTAAATATCAGCAACGTCCCCTTCAGCCCATTCCACCGGCTTGATAGGAGTAATGAATGTTACATTATTCTCCTTATCAATTGAGACTGTTGCTTCAGGAACGACTGCTTGATGAGTCCATTCGACTTCAAAATCGAGTATTGCTTCAGCCATCTGACCATAAGTGTCTTTGGCTATAGCTATGATTTTATAGCTGGCGCCATCATCTAAATATCCAAGAAGATCTTCCTGTCTAATTGTGATAGCATCCTCGCCATTCTGAGTCTTTATGAAGACTGTCTCGCCTTCAAAACCCTCATGCTCAGACCCATCCGGCCTATCCATGTAATATGCTTTGGCTCGCTCGAGAATATAAGTCGTAGTCCCACCAATACCGGCTCCTGTAGCTTTTACCGTAAGTGGCATCTCCTTAAGGGCCAAATATCTCCTCGTGATTGAGTCTCCTTCGCCGGATATAGTCTCGGTTTCCTCTACAAGAGAGTGCGAGACTATTTCAGCATGAAGCTCGTCTGCAATCGTAACAGGCACAGGAGCAGACCAGCCTTCTGATGGCTCACCTGAGGCCGCTATTACTCTAACAGCAAGGTTGTGAGTCTCGTTTGAATTCCAGCCCTGTTCTTCAGCGCTTATAGTGATGTGCTGCGACGTATTGGTTGAACCTATTGGCTCACCATATGTAATCGTTCCATCAGCTGCCACAGTAGCTTCACAAACTTCAGCGTACATCTGAGCGGTACCATCGGTTGATACATAAGCCCAGTAGCATGTAACAGAACCTGTCTTGGATATAACGCCATCAGACAAGACAAGTGCTGGCGTATCAGGAGAACTTGATAATTTTAGCGATCTTGTTTCACAATATGTGCCATAAGTAATAGACTCACCGATTACCTTAAGAAGACGTATTCTGAAATACCATGTTCCAATATCAAGTCCGGCAATATTCCATCGACTAGCATTCGTATTATTGACGACATAAGTTGTTGGTTCACTAGTCGACTCCCATGCATCGTCGTGATTAGCCCAAGATAACTCAGCTCGATTAGCATCTCTCCAAGACCAATTCCATCCTATCTGAACAGTAGAATCATTAATCTTTACGAGACTCACGTTTGAAGGAGGAAGCGGAACATCTCCACCATCCCAGTTGAGATCGGATTCCATCTTGCCGACTCCGTCAATATCGGTAATGATATAATATGTAGGAGCGGAATCTGATGATGGAGAAACCGGAGAATAATTAGCAATATATGCCTTAAGTCCGAAGGATATACCATCTGAACCCGGATCTGGAATAATACAGTCGACAGAATCCCTGTTGGCTGGGATTATACCTATAACAGAATCGAGATTAGGCTCCGATGTTGTCCTCAAATATACGGCAATAAAGGCATCAGAGATAGACGTATTTCTATTAACCGTAACCGTATATAAATTGTTTAATCCTCCGGGAGTGACCGATTTTAATGACGGCTTTACAAGTTTGCCTATACCATTAGTGGCAAGAACAGGCGTTCCATAAGTAACATTATCACCATGCTTATTGTTAACTCTAACAAAAACGCAAGCATCGTCCTTCAAATCGTTTGGAACAGAGAACGACATAGCCCTCTTTCCGGATATTCCACTAACATCTGTAAGGTTTGTCCATCCGCTTTCAACATTAGGACATCCTAATGTCATTGTCATCTTTCCGTCGATTACTTGCGAAGTGACTTCTGGTGCGGAAACAAGATATTGAACCGATACGCTTTCAATCGGTTTCGCAATGCTTGATGGACTATCCCATGCAACTGATACGGAATAACCGCTACCAGATAGCAATTCATATGTAGCAGAAACATTAGTCGCTTTATCCGGTGTAGCATAAACTTGTTTGGCATATACCCAAGCGGAAGAACCCGCCCAGCCATTTGAGCGAATTCTAAACCATCGAGTATACGAATATGAAGATCCTCCAAAACCACCTTCGTCGATAGTCTTTTCGAAGTTTGCCGTAATGGTCCCTTCTTCTGCACCATCCCATTTGACAGCATTGCCGTCTTCAGTATTGCAATCTTTGACCAAAATTGTCTGCCAAGTGGCATTTGTAAACTGTTGGGCCCCTCCATCTGCAGAATTTATCTCGATTTTGAATTTTGACGAGAATGGCGTTTCCTTTTCGACAGTCACTTTCGGCTGCGGCGGAATAGCTATAGAGAATACGCCACTTGACACCCATCCAGACCAACTTTTACCGCTTTTCTTACCTCTAACCATGAATTGAACACTAAGAGGTGCTAGCCAAAGCGTATAAGCGGAAGCGTTTTTATCGATGTTGAATGTTGCCCAGCCACCGCCGTTCACATTATAACCAAATTGCTGATACTTGTATTTGCCCCCGCGTTTCCATGTACATACGAATGCGGTTCCACTTCTACTAATACCAAGCCCTGAAGGCGCTTTACTTGCTCCCATTATGTTGTCCTCGCATTCAATCTGAAACTACGGATCAGATCATCAGCAAACGCCTCTGGATCAGACGATCCGTCTATTGTGATATAGTTATTAAGTGACCTTGAATTCATGGTCTCGGTCATAGCATCAAGCTTGTTTGCCAACCGAACGATAGCATCCATCTTATCATTCTGATTTCTAAAATCGGAAAAGGCGCTTGCCGTAAGAGATGCGTTGATATCATTGACTCCAAGTGACATATCCAATCCGAAACCAGAATCAAACATTCCATTTAATCGATTAACACCGTCATCAACACTTGTTAAATCAACAACAGGCGTTATTGTCGGATTTAAAGCATCGTTTTCAAGTTTATTCGAAACGATATCCATCGCTGACGATATAGCATTGGCTGAAATATCTGCTAATGATGCCGAAGCATCTGCGACATTTTTTGCTGAGCCCGTGATACCTCTAGCCAAGCCGAGACCCAGGAATGCTCCTATTTTAGCCCAAACTCTTGATGGTGATTTGATCTTTGCCTTTGCTTTTACCGCTCTCTCAGCTTTTGCTTCGAGCTTCTCCACTGCTGTTTCGAGAGCGCCAATCTGGCTGTTTAGTCCCCTAACCATACCAGCAACAAGATTTGACCCAACAGTTCGAAATCTAGCAACGTATTTGTTAGACGTAGATACCGATTTCGTAAGCAATGTCTTCATTGCGTCGGATGGTGCAGATTCGTTTTCCTTTATACCAGAAGCAAGATCGGTTACCATCTTTTTACCAGAATACTTAAACCCGGCAAAACTCTTTGATACCTTAGAAGCGGCATTTCCAATTTTAGTGAGAGCTGAACTTATTGTCGTCGCAGTCTTTTCCAAACTATCAGCTTCTTTAGCAAGGCCTTTAACAGATTTAAAGAACGTTTTCATAGCACTAGCAACGCCCGGCAATTGATCTTTAAGGTTCGCAAGTGTCTGTATTGCTGTAGCAAGCATTTGAACACCGGCTCCGATACCAAGTACTGATGCTGCAAATAAGCCAAACGCAACGCCAAGAAGTAATAATGCTGGTATCAATGGTTGCATTATAGCAACAGCTGTTCCAAGAAGAACCATTACAACCGTAAACGATGCGGCAAATGATCCAAGATAAGGCTCAACCGATGCGAGAGCCTGTACACCCATTGCTATAGCCTGCATACCAAGACCTATCGCAAAAGCAGCAATACCAAATCCAGCAGCGGCAAGAACAATAGTACCAAGTGCAAGTCCAAACTTAAGAATACCGCCAAGAGGTATAAATTTGAACACGGCACAAGAAGCTCCAAGAATAATAATAGCTCCAGCAAGCGCTATTAATGCTGACCCAACGCTCTCCATGTTCGCATTGGCTATCTTAAGCACACAATCAACAAGAACATCTATTGCTTGAGTGAAAATATAAATAGATACTGATGCGATTAAGCCAACAGAACCAAGCGCTCCGAGGGCTCCTACAGCAAGTACGAGAACTCCCATAAGTCCTATCAAATACATAAAAGCATTTGATAAAGCCTGGGCATCTATAGTCGTAAGGAGTTGTAATCCGTCGATCAATGTCGTAATAGACTGCACAAATATATAAACAGCTGCGGCATCGAAAATCCCCATTCCCCCAAATTTAGACAATGCTATAGAGGCAACGGTAAGTAAAGCTACGATTTCAGCCAACTTGATCATAGCGTTATTAAGTGCTGCTTGATCTTTAAAGTTGGCCAATATCTCAAGATTGCTCATAAACATCTCAACAGCTTTAGCAAATATCAAAAGTGATACGGAAGCTTTCAAGAAACCAGATGCTTTAAACTTAGACATGGCATAAACGACACCAACGAGCTCCCATAAGATTACACTCATAAATGCAAAGCTAGTCGCAAGTTTATCGGCATCAATATCGCTAAGGTTTTCCATAGCCTTGGCTAAAATATAAACAGCCGCAGCCATAGCAATAAGCCCAGCAAGACCTTTTGTCATGCTCTTACTCGATTTTTCAAAGCCTTTTGAGAAAGACATAGTTACTTTATCGGTTCCGGCTAAAACCTTCGCAATACCAGCAATCGTAAGAAGTAATAACTCAATAGCACCGGCAGCATAAATTATCTTATCAGATGGTAAATCTCCAATTGCCCTCATAGCAGCGGCTAGAACGAACACAGCTGCTGCCATTTTAAGCATGAAATTGCCAACATCTCTGTACTTGCCGTTTTTGTCACCAACAAGCTTACCAAATATGCGTTCTATGAAATTACCTTTTTCGGCTTTTTCGGCTGCCTTATCGGCGGCACCCATTATTCCAGTTATAACAGCAAAAGAAGCAACAAGACCAGCAACAGTGCTTCCGAACAGACCTACAGACTGAGCAGCTTTCTCTGCATCAATCTGAGATAATAAATACAACGAACCAGCAAGCATTGATAATGCGATTGCATATTTTATTACAGTATCAGCTCGAATAGATGCTGTTAATTCCTCAAGACCATCTGCTAAATTCGAAAATACACTCTTTACACTTCCGGAAAGTTTTTCAATATTGCCAAACACATTCTCTATTGATTTGACTATGTTCTTAAACATGTCAACTATACTGGTAGCATGTTCAATCGGCTGAAAGATTGAGTTGATACCTTTAGCCAACATCCCAAACAAAGCAAACAATCCGAGTTTTTTTATCATGCTAACTAGCACTGAAACGTTTCCGAATGTTGCTGCTAATTTTTCAATTGTATGATCAAGAAGCTCGATAACCGTATTTACAATTTTTACAACACCATCGTAAACAGACTTCACAGCCTTTGCTAATTCGTCAAATATACGAATGACAATACTTGCAGCCGCACCGGCAATTTCTGTAATATGAAGAAGCTTAGCAACACCAGTAAGCAAACCATTAATTCCTTCAACAATTACCTGAAAGCCTCTACTTTCGGAAATATGATTAAGAACTTTAGAAGTGAATTCAGCAAAAGCTATAACAGTTTTTCCAACGAGTTTCCATAATGGTTCAAGAGCTACAACAACGGTTCCCACTATTGAAGTGAACGAAACAAATGCATTTTTTACCGCTTCTATAACGTCCTTCAGTCCTATAAATATCTTCGATAAATTGTCAGCAGTTTTAAATAATTTCTCACCGGATTCTGAGCTTCTAGCAGCTTCATGCCATGTGTTCATCCATGAAGTAAGTTCTTCCTGAGACATTACACTCTGGAATTTGCTTGACTGAGAATATAAATCTTGAAGCGCTTCGTCAAACTCTTTTAACCCGATGGTTCCATTATCGATACCATTCTTAACATCCTCCATAGAAATGTTAAGATAATCGGCCAGCATTTTAATACCGTCTATCTTATAACCGTTACCAAAATTCTCAAGACCGGCTCCAAGATCATCTATAGCATTTTTAACAGCTTCTGCCGTATTACCAAAAGCATCGAGAAGATTTGCTTCGTGTTTTAAATTTCCGCCAATCCACTCTCGTAAAGGCTTTCCTATAGTCTTATCGTTGCCACGCTCCATGAATTTAAGCGAATATGACAGAAGATCAAAGAACTGCGTTGCTTTCTCGGATGCTTTCCCAAGTAAATTGGTAGAAGTTGTAAGCGCTCCAGCAATCTTCTCATGAAGCACATCAACAAGAGGCGTTATAGAATTTAAAATATCCCTGGCGCCAGTGAGTGCTGGACCATAAAAGTCGGCACCAATTCTAGAAAGGGCCGCCTTTACATCCTCCATAGCGCCGTTAAACGTCTTAGTAGATTCCTTAGCATGACTACCAAAAGCATCAGACATTGCGGTTGCAAAATCACTAAATGCTATCTCACCTTTCGAGGCCATGTCTCGAACTTCGTCGACAGTCTTGCCATAATAATCGGCCATTATCTGATAGCCATTAATAGAATTGATAGAAAGACGTCTAAATTCGTCTCCCATAGCTGCACCTTTACCGGCAGCATTTAAGAAAATATCCGCAATCTGCTCGAACTGCGCTCCAGACATAGCAGATGCACCGGCTATAGCCAAAATAGCTTTAGTCATGTCTTCATTCATGACTTTTGTTGCCTTTTGTGTGCCGTCTGCTAATGTTTTCGTACTCTCCTCAACACCGATGTTTGATGTCGCAAGCTGCGATGCCGCTTTTGCAGCAACGTCGTAAGAGTATGCCGTTCCAAGAACCGCGTCCATTACTTCCTTATAATAGGATAAGTTCTCGTTGCCTTTCGATTTCTCAACGCCAAGACCCTCAAACTGGAAACTTGCCTGTTCGATATTCAACGCTCTTTGAAGACCGCCGCTGGTTATCGGGGAAATAAGATTATTTATTAATTTTGCACCAGTTCTGGCGACATAGTTACCAATTGTCATAAGTGCACCAGTAGCAATCTTTTCAAGTGCATTAAATTTTCTGCCGGTTTCATCAACAGATTCTCCAAGACTATCAACATTGACGTTCTTTGCTGACTTGGTGATACCTTCGAAACCGTTCTTTGTAAACTCGTCTAATTTTCTATTAAGGAGTTCAAGTCTCGTCGATGCTTCTTCTGCCTTTTTGGTGAAATCATCGCTTTTAAACTGTAACTCGACAACTTTAGTCTCAACAGTTTGGCTCATGAGCTTGTTACCTCCTTCCATAAATCATCAGCAAGTTTTTGAAAAACATCCAGCATAGCCGGATTAATAAAATCGTTCCCATAGACATAGCCACCAGTTCCGGTGCCATGTCCATACTGAACTAAAATTGCGACATTATATCCACCTTCTATGTCGCCGTTATGCCACTCAATAGTGACATTTCCTCCATTCTTAATAACGACGTAATACCAGGAGGAAGCCATTACACCAGTGTCTTTTGGACTGGCGGCACGTAATGCATCGCAACCTCTTTTTCCGGCATCATCGTAGTATTTATCAAATGGGTCTGGTTTAGAAAACTTCTTAAGAAAAGACAACGTCTTCTCCCAACCTTTACCAGCCATAATTGTTACCCCTTTGACGCAAATTTTGCTCTTCTAGCAGCATTTAGAGCTTTATACCTAGCTGCCGTTTCTTTTTGTGACATCTTCTTAGGTTTTCCATTCTTTATGCTGCAGATTTTAATAAGTGTCAAAAGACGATTGATATGCCACTTCTCACACGAAAAAGGAACACCGGTTGCAGTCATCCAATAATAAATGAGTTCGGAAGTAACCACCTCCGAACTCGCATGACTTTCATTATCGTTGCTAAACCAGGTAGCAGTCATTGGATCTGAAATGTATTTAACGATATCATCGATGTTTTTTTGTGTAAGACAGCTGTATACGATGTCTGGAACATTCTGTGTAATAGTCATACACTTTATGTAATCCAGATTCATTTCATTTGTCTTTTTATATGTCGACGAATCTAAATACGGTTTATGCCATTTTGATTCCCATTTTGAAATCGACAGCAATGAATGTTCTAGTCTCAATTCTTGCTCGTTTACAACCCAAAAACGATTCGTTTCTTCGTCATATACTTCCGTCTTGGGAACCGTTATCGTCAGCATGACTATTCTCCCGTTTTATCTGTATCCTCAATGTCCTTTAACACGGCATCAAGCTCTTCCTTAGAAGGTCTTATATCAGATGGGAACATTCCCATAAGAAAATCAGTAGCCTTAGAAACATCCTGGAACAATTCATCCATAAGAAGCACAGAGTAAGCTTCCGATGTCATGAACAGATCTCCAAGACGACGGCCCTGACTGTCGAACTTTGTGAAGTATTTACCATCTTCTGACTTTTCACCATAACCAAGACGGATTACATCTTTGAGAAGATCAAAGAACTTTGCTCCGTCCTTATTCTTAAGAGCCTCTTTCAAAGAATCTATAAGTTTCTCTTCACCGCCCTTTATATAAGTCTCAAGCAATTCCGGCTTGGACAGATGGAAATAGAAATCCTCTGTCCTTTCATTTCCATTGAAATCCGTGTACTTAATTGTCTTCGATATCATGGTCTTTCTCCTTTTCTACCAATAAAAAATGGGGTGGCTATTATAGTCACCCCATTACCAATTAGTTGCCAGCCTTTCCCTTAACGAGAGTGTATACCTCTGCCGGGAGAGGAAGTCTCGGACCATCTCCTTCCTCAGAGCCATAAAGAATATCTTCAATAGCCTTAAGAGCGGTAGCAGAAACCTTTGTTGAATCGATATTAACAGTTGCAGTAGGCTTATACGCAACGCCCTCAACAGTTCCAACTTCAACCGGGGTTGTATTAACTTCCCAAGACATAGCCGAAGCTTCTGGTGAATCATTAATTGTCTGGTGATTCCTCTCCGAAGGAGATGCTACGCAACCATAAACAAGGTGAATAATATATCCATAATTTTCACCCTTAACCTCGTTTCCAAGAGTCGAAACATATGAAAATCCGAATTTCTTTCTTGTCTGCTGACCGATCGTAACGCCAGGAACAAGATCTGCTTCGCCGTTGCATTCTGCAAACTCATCCGGATAATAATATGCTTCAATAGTAGCAGCATATTCCTCTGCTGACATAAGTCCGAGATACTTTATATCATCTGCGTAAACTTTTGTCTCTTCAGCACCAGATGGACTTTCATTTACTGCCGAAAGGCCATTCCAAGCTACACCGGTTGTATATTTGCCATCATTACCGATTGGATACAGAACACCATTCTTGACACCAACCTCATACTTACGTGTGCCGGCATCATGCCATGTAAGTCTAGCCATTTAATTCCTCCTATAAATATAACTCGAAAGTATCATGACACAGATTGTCTTTCTTATAGTGCCGATTATAAGCACATTTAGGCCATTTGAGCATTGCTTCGACAATCGGGCCATCTACTTCCTTTGAAATCACTGTAATTGTATACGTGGTATGGTTAAAATATGGATTATCATCAGCATACGTTTGTCGTACAGTATTGCGATGATATACTATCGCCGGATACTCAAGTTTTACACTCTCTGGAGGCTGATAATACACATGAACATCACCTCCATCTCCAAGAACATTGAGAAGTGCTCTATGTAAGTCCATTCGGGTCTGCATTATAAACACCTCCTAACGATAGTATTATTCTTGGTGTCTGAACGTCTATTGATTCAACTTTCCACTTTTGTCCACGCCACACCACGTATCTCATGTTCTGGAAATTTTCGTAGGCGAACGGATCGGCTACTATGCTAACCGAATTACTGATAACAATATCGTCGTTCAGATTGGAACCAGAGCTCCATCTGGAAGTAAGCTGATTAAGATCGCCAAAATATGGCCTCTCAACATACTTTTCCTTCCATACACCTGTCGGCTCGCCATCAATATACTCTTCAGCAGTTATCAAGTAGCCGACTTTACCGCTAAATCTCGCCATACTTATTCCTCCGAATTACTCTCCTGTTACAACCTGCTCGATTACGATAGCCGAGTTCGGTCTGATGAGAGCACCAGAGCACCTTGTCTCGATCAGGTACTTCTCCTGGTTGTAATCGATGTCAAAGTCATCGAACATCTCTACAGCTCCGCCCTTATCTGCGCCTACATTGTAGTCGTCGAGATTTACAGCAAGACCGATGAGCTTGAACGAACCAGTCTCGGATGTTCCTTCTCTTGCTGTTCTTGTCTGATTCTTGAATACAGGAACCGGAACGATTCTGGATACACCCATCTCGCTTGCAAGATCTGCTGCAGACTTATACATTCTCTCGCCGATCTGGTTTCTCATAAGAAGTGCTCTTGTAAGGAACCATCTGTCGCAGAAGAATATCGGCGAACCAGATCCTTCGTAATCTTCCTGAGCCTCGATCGCAGCATCGATAATAGCCTTAGCCTTATCCTCGTCCTTAGCTCCTTCCTCAAATGTGAGCTTCTTTCTGATTACATACAGATCATCATCCTTCCAGATAGGTCTGATGTTATCCTCGTCGATCTTGTCATCATCAACCGAAGATCTACCATCAGAGATCAGGAATGCTCTTGCCAGCTCTTCATCGAGCATCATTCTCATCTCTTTCTTGAGCCATGCAACTACATCGAAATCAACGATGTCGCGGATATCATCCTTATCGAGTTTCTGCTTCTTGTACACGGTTGTAGGAGTGGTTGCTCTCTTCAGGAGCTTGAATACCTCCTCAGCCTTCTTCTTACCCTTGATGTAACCCTTTGCTCTTGCCTCGTCCATTGTGATGTCGGCGAATACGGACTTGATCCTGCTGAAAGGTGTGTGGTGTACGCCGTTCATAACGACGCCAACCCACTCCTGATTTCTCTTGATGAACGATGGTGGGTTATCAAGAGTCTTAGCTTCCGGGAACAGGTAGTCGATGTTAGCTACACCATATGTGATAGTCTTTCCGGAGTCATCCTGTACAGCGTGCATGAGTGTGCCGCCTTCGAGTCTTGCTTCAACAGCATCCTTCAGGCTTCCATATCTCTTCCAGTCCTTTGTAAAGATCTCTTCGATATCGGAATGGGACAGGACTTCAGTGTTAGCGGCTTCACCTTCAAAAATATTGTGAGTCATTTCTTCTTTTTCTCCTTCATCATTGTCTTCTTCGTCTTCAGGCAGATCTCCGTTAAGAGCATCTTGAATTGCCTGACCGATCATAAAGTAAGTAACTTTCTTCTGTTCTTCGTTCATAGTGTCGAAGATTTCCTGGACGGTTTTACCCTCTTCCTTCTTTTCTTCTTCCTTCTTAACTTCTTCGGCCATTGGTTCCTCCTTTTCCTTAGTGCCATCTGAATGCTCGATCGTCTCGTCTGGTGTATCGATCGATTCTTCTATTTCTACGGAATCATCTAAATCACTGTGGCAAACGACTTCATACTCGTCACCAATGAATTCAATGTAAGCAGCTTCATCCTCAGAATCTTCGTGTGAGATTACACTTTTGATTCTGGCTCCCGGATTTGCTCCAGCCAGAACAAGACTAACTTCACGAATCTTTCCGTGAAGCACATCTTTGCCCCCTGTTGCATTGTTCGATTTCTGCTTAAGCTGATCCGCAAAGATAGAAAGTCCAACAATATCACCGTTTTCGAGAATGAGCTTTGATGCTCTACCGCTTTCGGTATCGTTGAACTTGCCGTAACACTTAACTCCTTCGGGTTCGTTCTTTAAAAGAGCATGACCAAGAACACAAAGAGGATCTCCATGCTGATGGTTGTAAAGAAGCGGTACTGTCATACCATCGCAGTCTTTAAACGCATCCCTTTTAATAGTTCTCCCGTCGGAGCAAAGACGATCATTCACAGTGGCCCAACCAACAAAGTCATAATTCTGATCCATTTTGAATTGTTCCTTTCTGTGTAGTCTCCAGCTATTCAAGTTCAGACACCAAGACATCAGCAGGTGGAGTATCTTCAGCAATGGCCTCGGTTCCACCAGCATTCGTAGCTTCCGCATACGGACTGTACTCGCTAGGTGCAATGTTCTTATTTCTCAGTACATCAGCGTTAGGGTCAGTAGACGGTTTCACTCCGATATGCTGCCTAATCTCATTAGAGGTCAGAATTTCGTTCCTTGTCAGAGAATCTCCGACAGTAGCGATATCAGTAAGCGACAGCAAGCTGAACTGATCTCTATAGAAAGCTATCTTATGCTTGTACTGCTGGGATCGTGCTGTTTTTGATAAGAATTTACGATTCATCTCATCAACAACGGACGTCAGTATCGGCTCAATAGTTCTCGAATAATAATTGTTCATGGTCTTCTCATCGGCTGTGTTGTTTAGAATCTCCTTCGTTATGCACAGTTCAGAGTACAAATCTTCTTTAAGATTCTGGACCTGAGTCAAAAGATTATTCTCAACCGGTCTGTTAAGCTGAGTAATTTTCTCGGTCGCATCAGTGTATGCGATGCCATACTTAGAACCAACAAGTTGTGTTTCTATTGTCTGACGACGTGTTTCCGCCTGTTGACGACGACTTTCAGACTTGATTGTGTATGGGAGCTGAATTATAAGATCAAGTTTTCCAGAGCTTGACTGCTCGTCTACATAATCAAGAAGGTTTAACTTACGATTTAATCTCTGGAATGTGGAATTCGGACTGTTCATAGTTGAATAGAACGGATTCTCAACAATTCCAACTGTTGCTTTTGGTAGAACGATTTCCTGCCTCTTGCCGATACGTTCATCATAGAGGCTTACTTTTACATGCTTAGGAAACCACTCCACGATTTCCCCGATTCTCATGTTTTCGATTCTGTAAGAATCTGTTTTATCAGGGTCTTTTGATGTTTCGACCGGAACAATTGCCACAACACCAACTTCAAGCAATGTTTTAAACAGGTCGACTTTAAAAGCGAATCCTGTCTGATCGATGTTTGCTGAAGTATTGAGGCAATAATTAAGACCTGAGTCAATAACCTCTGCAAATCGGTCATTATCATCGAGTCTTATATGTTCTATGTCTATCGTTGCGGCATCAATAGCCATTCTTGTCACTATCGCCGCTACAGACGATCGCTCAGAACTCCTTGGCTGCGGTCTTCGATCCGGTCTGTATGAATAGCCCGGTCCGGTATTTACATAGATGGCCGTTGGGTCTCTATTTGTAAAGGCGTTCCAGGCATGTTGGAGTCTATCTCCTAATGACATAAACTACCCTCCTATAAAAGATCACTTTTAAGTAAAATTTCCATTTTGAATTTTCTCACTCAAAAGCTTCTTTGTTTTCTTTGTATGCGACGTATGCGTCCATCATCGCCGCTACATTATCGATTTTCTGATCTCTGCGTTTCTTATACAGTTTACGATTACCATTTGTATCTTCGAGAGTAATACAGTTACCCATAGCGAATTCCATTAATGCTTCATCGAAGAGAAGCATCCTTTCTTCCGCCATGTTCTTAAGTTCTCCGAGTGGAACAGACTCAGTTCTCGCTCCCTGTATAACTTTGACGATTCCGAAAGGACCATTCTCTCGCTCCCATCGGTCAACAAACTCCTTGGCGTTATACGGGTCAAAACCAAAGCATCTGACATCGTAACCGTTCTCTTCGATATGTCGATCTAGATCATCATAAACGTCCATCATATCGAGAACTGTTCCGTCCAGTACAATTAAGCTTCCCTCGTTTATAAACTCCTCATACTTGGTTCTCATAGCAAGAGGAAGTTTAGCGAGAGTTTTGCTTGTTATGTAACTTTTGGTCTTAACACCGAATCTCCCGTCCCTCATTGGGAAAAGGAATGTGAATGCACAGAAGTCATCTCCTTGTGACAAATCGGCACCCATAGCACACGGCATATTCCAGAACGATCTTGGTCTATGGCACAACGTCTCGTCATACGTAAAGAAGTATGTATAGCCCTCCATAGGAAGACCGAATCTTTTGGCAAGTATGTCATTCCTTGTTGCCGGTGCTTTCTCGGCTCTCTCAACATCTAATTGATAAGTCTCATAAGTAACTGTCTTACCAATGTTCGGTTGAGCTTTAATCCACATCTCTGGATTCCCAACCTCCTCTGGTGCATCGAGCTTGTACCACCAAATCGATACATGAGGTGCAAAATACTCACCCTTAAGAATCTCCGTCAATTCCATTTTGATTGTATCGCCAGGTCCATTTCTTACAGTACCTTCTGAACTTGTGGCTACAATCAAATAGTCATCCAGCTTGGAAGCTCCCTGCTCAATAGCGCCGACAACATCTTCTCTAATGTCACATGACAGCCATTCGTCAACGGTGTTGATCTTAGTCCTAAGACCATTAAGTTTGTCAATACGCATTGGTCTTGGCTCCAAGCGAGATCCTGTTAGAAAGTTCTCTATACCATTCTTTGTCGATGCGAGCTTTGGTCTACTTGCTCTGGAACCGGTTGTGTTCTGTAAAGAGCCCTCTGTTAGAAATTTAAATAATGGTCCTCTTGCAACCGTGATGGATGTTCTTATTGGAGACAGCACCTCGTCGGATTGTTTCATTGTTGGAGCAGTCGTGATTTGATGAGTTGTCTCTGTATCGATGTTTAAGAAATAACTTTGGATAATGGATGAATACATCGTCTTAGCCGCACCTCTTGCTACTATGAGATACTGCTTGTTTATCAGCCGCTTCTTAACCATCTTGCGGACATAGTGTCCACCGTTACCATCTGGATTCGGCTCGTACACACTACGTTCAACGAAGTAATACCAACCGAACAACTGCTCGGCCCAGAGTTTAAATGTATCCAGAAGAAAAAGAGGAGAACCATCCGTTAAGGTTAGTTCTGCCTCGCAATACTTGATAAATCCGTTTATAGCCTCTTCATCATAGTAAACTCCGGGATTAGCAATCAAGTCATCGATTCGGTTCATCTCCATTGAGATCTCTTTACATACCGGTATCTTACCTTTTATTACGGCATCTCGAAACTCGCCATAATATTTCGGCGTCGCAGTATTCGATAAAGCCATTTTGATTTTTCTCCTTTTTCACAAGCTTATGCCGCCATTAGTTTAGAAGCGTACTTCCTTCCCTTATCAGCGACTTGCTCTATAATGGGGCCATCACCATACAATCCAAGTAAATCCTTAGTTCGTCTCGATACGGTAGACGTATCATCAGGATTATTTCCCCAAACGAGCCACGGTATTACGTCTCGAATGGCATGATCAACCGGCTTATGTATTGGTGATCCGTAATTGTAAGACCCACCTATAAGATTGCCTTTATAATCGTAAATGGCTTCCTTATGCCCATCTTTTGATACATACTTAACATTCCTTTTTCCCGGAGTTGTTCCCTGCTGATGAGCATTGTTCATAACACCAGAAATCCAGCCCTCGTGTTCTGCATCTTTCCTTGTTTTTGGAACATTTGTATTATAGTCATTACGATTATAATGTCGTTCTTTAATGGTTTTAACTGGGTCTTTTCTTACACCCCACTTCATACCTTTAACGCCATAGTGAACTAAATACGACATTTGGTTCACCTCCTATCTATGGAAGGTCTTGTATATCGTAGCAATACCAACGCCGATCATAACTACATCGCCAGCGATATCAAGAATCTCACTCGCCTTATCCCATCCACTCGCAACATCCTGTGTTGAAAGAGAATTGTATTGACGCTCAAGATTCATACGATTAACCCTTTTCTGAAGTTCAGCGTCGCTAAGTTCACTAAGATCAGTTTTCTTCTGCTCTTTTGCTCTTATAGAATTTCCTATCTTCTTTGTAGCGGCAGAACCACTTTTTGCACTCTGTCCAGTGGCCCTCATTCCATTAATAGCTTTATCTAAGCCATCATTACTTTTTTCTTTTTTCTTTGAATCGTTTCCTCCGGCACTTGCCTCGGGGTGACCACCGGAAATGAACTTTGTGGTTGCATCTGCAATAAAGTTCTTCTTCCTTCCAGATCCGGTTGTAAGAGCAGGACCTTTTTTGGTATTGTATCTATCTTTACGGACACCCCACTTCATGCCTTTAACGCCATAATGTATCAAATATTCGTCCATGTCAGTTTTCCTCCTTTCCCGGATCAACAGCGACATTAATTCGCCACTCTAATTCGTCTTTATAATTCTGTAGTGCTTCTTTAACCGAACCAGAAGCAGGTGGATCAAACACCAATCTGACACCTACGCCGATGTATGCTTTGACCATTTCGATTTCATCGCTTCCCTCTTCAAGGAAGTCCGACCATTCCTCGGTATCTCCACTTATCGTAAATGGGCTATCGCAAACACCAAGTTGGACCAGAACGCCAAGCTGGGCATTTGTGTAGAGAATCAGGTCAGTGTCGAAAGATGTATCCGATTCGGCAACATTGCACGTTTTCTTAACACTATTCAGAATGCTGTTTTCAGGTTCCATTTTGATTTAACCTTTCTTCTTACGAGATGCTTTCGGTTTCTCGGTCTCCGGTGCGTCTCTTATTTTGGACTCGTCCACAGCATCCTCCGGGCAGGACTCATATGCTTTATAGTCAGCAAGAGTATGCGTCTTAAGATACTGTCTGAGTAATTTTTCCTTCTTAGTCATGATCCCTCCTTTCACCAAAGCTTAGTGTCGCCAGGTCTTCTTACGTGGAAGACTGGTTCCAATACAGAAAGATCCCCATAATGTATCGCATTGTGTAACCGGTGGGATACACAAACTACATTATCGGGATCCATAAGTTTTGAAGTGAGTTCTAAAATATCATTTGCCTCTATTGGCTCGAGATGATGAAGAATTATTAGAGAAGAGATGTTATATGGCTCAAGCGCCATCTCGCATCCCTGATCTCTGATAATCATGTCTCGCCTGAACCTTCGCCATTCTGGTGAATGGTAGAAGTCCTGATTGAGATAACGATTGTAGCCGAATGTGTCAGCAGCGACTTCTCCACCGATTAAGAGATAATTAAAACGCTCCTCGAATGTGGGGAGCGTGATTAGCTTGGAGTAGGTTTTCATTTCTTTTCGACGAACTGCGGCGGAAGAACCTCATAGGCATTCATAAACGATTCATTTATTGACTTATCAGTTATTGTGGATACGATATAACTCTTTCCACCCTCAACAACTTCGTCGAACTGAACGTTTCCATTTCCATACTTTTTCTCTAAGACTTGACTCTTTTTAACAAAATCTTCAACTGATTTGTTATAATCATCAGCTACTTCCTTTGGAACCGGAAGACCATTATCCTGAAAAAGATCGACCGCATCCTTTAATGTGCAAATTCGTGATACTTCTTTTGCAACGTAATCAGCTGCCGCTCGTCCTTCCTCGTGTTTCTTGGCGTATTGTGCCTTTTTATCTTGAATGCCCATCTTTTTGGCTTCGGCCTTGCCAAATTTCTTTTTTCTCTTTGGATTCCCGACCATAGAAGCAGCGAGTGGTGATGGACCTCCTCCGGTTGCGATGGTATTAGGACCCCAGCCGCCTCCACCTCCGCCACCGGTTCCTTCGTATTGTTTACGGACACCCCATTTCATTCCTGGGACGCCGTAGTGTATTAAGATGTCTTTCATTTTGATTCTTCTTTCTTGTCATCCTTTGCTATGGCGTTCTTAAAAGCCATATAACTGGTATCCGTTTCTGGGTCACTTATGACCACCAAAAGCTTGTTTCTATCTTCCTCGGTTAAAGTCTTCATAACTTTACCCTCTTTCCTTCCTTAGCGAGTTCTTTCTTAACATAATCGTAATTATCGAGTACTTCATCGACATCTATTAATCTTGCCTCGCCAACTGTTTTCAACACTTTACTAGGATTGAAGATTATAACAGGATCATGAGCGTTATTGTACCAATTCACGTTATTATCATCTACCATTGCATCATACTTTGAAGACATTGCCTTTGCGTAACGTTGTGTCGTTACAAATGCATCAACATTTTCCATAGCATGGTTTAATACAACATATGCTGCTTTATAGTCTTCTTCGGTCTTGAGATTCTTGAAATCGACAGTCTTTGTCTTCTTATCCATCGGAACGCCATATGCGTCAAGAACTTCTCTAACATTTTCAAGCTCTCTAGCCGTTTGGACTGGATGGTCTTTATAAACATTAACAAATTCATCGATTCGCTGTTTCGATGTTGGCATCTTTAAATCGGATACAACTTCATACTGGTATTCATGAACGTATGCTTGTGCTGAATCCATCTTATATAAAGCGAACGGTCCTTTATAAACCTTGTTATCCCAGGCATCATCTTTATTGTAAGTATAAAGCCAACGATTTGACTTTCGTCTAGCTTCTGCACTATCTCCATAACCTATAGAGTTTATTCTTGTTCCTTTCTTAAGAACCTTGTCCTCTATTGGATATGGTGGACCGTTTCTCACACCCCACTTTTGGCCTTTTATGCCATGATGAACAAGCACATTATTCATGAAAAACCTCCACATCCTCCTCTTCTTCACCTCTATAGCCTCTAAACGCCTTGATAGCTTCGCTGTAGAGTTCTTCGATGTGCTGAGAGGAATCGACGAGATTCTTTTTAGACTCGAGGAGGGCTGTTTCTTTTCTAATCTTCTCAGCTTCTAACTGATTTCGGCTTGAGCCGAGTTTTAAATAATGAACAAGCACTTGTGACGACACAGTGCCGTCTAATATCTGTTGGTAAGCAAGATCGTTGGCCGCAGCGATGATCTGATTCTCAAATCCCTCTGGTGTAGAGGCTGGGCGAGATCTCTTTGTACCTGCTTCCGACAGACTTTTAGTTGTCTTAGCCAACGGTCCTACCTCCTTTCTGTTGAACTAGTTGGTTGATTAAATATAGATTGGTGGGACTTTAGTACCCCTTTCAGAAGGGCATAAGAGCTTTATATTGCAGGAGAAAAACCAAGAAACCGAGGACAAAAATATGGTTATAAGATGGACTTGTGATAGCAAGAGGCGCTTGTGAGGATATCCTATGCCCTTCTGAAAAGGGGAAAGTCTGACCAAAATATCCGCCGGAGCAAAAATGAAG